>ULYB01051243.1_pt1 | contig 12796 bp, 8 predicted proteins | sample 1961761 | NCBI WGS metagenome assembly ULYB01 (sample SAMEA4835852, study PRJEB28245) | human gut metagenome | biome: gut microbiome; material: fecal sample | place: Denmark | collected 2008
ATTTTGACCCTTTAATCATATAGATTGTAGTATCAAACATTATTTTTAGCAAGGGTTAAAATGAAAAATATGAATAAATACGAGAATTGCTTATTGTGTCCCAGAAAATGTGGCATAAACAGAAGAACCGGACAAACAGGCGTATGTGGCGTTTCATCTGAAATAAAGGTGGCGCGAGCAGCACTTCATTATTGGGAGGAGCCGTGCATATCAGGAAAAAGAGGAAGTGGGGCAGTTTTTTTCTCAGGCTGCAGCCTGCACTGCGTGTTCTGCCAGAACAGGGAAATTTCTGACGGAAAAGAGGGAAAGGTAATCAGTAAAGAGCGGCTGAGTGATATCTTTATGGAACTTGCTGACAAAGGCGCAAATAATATCAATCTGGTCACACCGGGGCAGTATATCACTGATATAGTGTGGGCGGTAAACGATGCAAAAAGCCGCGGCATGAAGCTTCCTATTATATACAATACGAGCGGATATGAAAATGTGACAGAGCTAAAGCTGCTTGAGGGTATAGTGGATGTGTACCTTCCGGATTTTAAATATATGGACAGTACGCTTTCGGCAAGGTATTCAAGGGCAAAAGATTATCCGTCTGTCGCAAAGCAGGCGCTTTCAGAGATGGTCAGGCAGCAACCGGATGTCGTGATTGACGATTCGACAGGACTCATACAAAAGGGAGTTATTGTGCGACAGCTTCTACTGCCGGGACATGTGAATGATGCAAAGGATGTACTTAAGTACCTGTATGATACATATCATGATCACGTATATATAAGCATGATGAGCCAGTTTACGCCGATTGCACTAAAGGATTATCCTGAGATAAACCGCACAGTGACAAGGAGAGAGTATGAAAGGCTTGTTGACTATGCCCTCGAAATAGGAATCACGAATGCATTTATACAGGAGGGTGACGTGGCAAAGGACAGCTTCATTCCGGCATTTGACTGTGAGGGAGTATAATATTTACCGTTTTTCTTAATAAAATAGTAAGAATTGGCAGGCAAAAATGACTGGATTTTGTGACGCCGGTGTAGTACTATGGTTATGTGATATTTTTTAGCTGTGAAGGTACTGAACAGTTACGATATTTTGTTATTACTCACATCCCGGTGTGACAGACGATAATGTTTTTAATCACACAGGATACATCATTCAATAGAGGATACAGTGATGAAAAATATAGAAGAACAGCAGATAATAATTGAATGTCCGAATACTATCTTTCATCTATACATTGACAGTGAGGATGAGCTTTCAAAGGTTAAGGTGTTTATGAACAATATGAAGAATGTTGATTCGATAAGTCTGCATGATATATACAACTGGTGCAACAGACAGCATGTGCAGTACACGACGACATTTAATTATGACAGTAAAATGACCTTGACAGAAATGATAAAATCCTACATATTTTACTTCAGACAGAAGCTAAGATATGTAAATAATAGTGATAGGATGATAGAAACATGAGATACCCTGAATTTCTAAAGGATAGAGGAACAATAGGCTTTGTGGCGCCTTCGATGGGCTGTACAACAGAGCCGTACAGGAGTGCCTTTGACAATGCCATTAAAAGGTTTCACAGCATGGGTTATAAGACGATAGAGGGACCTAACTGCAGGTGCGACAGTGGCATAGGTATCAGCAATACACCTAAGAAGTGCGCAGAAGAGCTGAACGAGAGCTATGCTTCTGCTGACAGTGATGTGCTTATATCCTGTGGTGGTGGCGAGCTGATGTGCGAGGTAGTGCCTTATATCGATTTTGAGCGCGTGAAGCAGTCAAAGCCGAAATGGTACATGGGCTATTCTGACAATACGAATTTCACATTTTTGGAGGCTACTATTGCAGATACAGCAGGTATTTACGGGCCGTGTGCGGGCAGCTTTGGCATGGAGGTGTGGCATGAGTCACTTACCGATGCATTTAATCTGCTTTGTGGCAGGAAGCTTTCATTTACCAATTACCCTATGTGGGAGAAGGAATCGATAAAGGATGAGAATGCTCCGTTTGTGGGCTACAACCTGACTGAAAAGTCGTGTATCAGCTCTATTCCTGCGGTGGCAAAGGAAAGCAGGCTTACCATGAGAGGCAGGCTGCTTGGTGGCTGCATGGATTGTCTTATCAATCTGCTTGGTACATCGTTTGACCATGTAAGGGAATTTAATGAGCGCTACAGTGATGATGGTATCATATGGTTCCTTGAGGCTTGTGACCTTAATGTGATGGGCATGAGAAGGGCTATGTGGCAGATGAAAAATGCAGGATGGTTTTCAAATGTAAAGGGCTTTCTTATCGGACGACCGGCGCACTTCGGAGAGGAAATGTTTGGCATAGACCACAGACAGGCGCTTTCATCACTGCTTAGAGAGTTTAATGTGCCAATCATCATGGACCTGGATATAGGTCATATGTCGCCGATGATGCCTGTGGTATGCGGAAGCATGGCAGATGTCAGCTTCGACGGAAGCAGCTTTACAATTTCGTATGATATAGAGCAGTAGATTGGAGGAAAAATGATTAGATTAATAAAGAAAAAAGCAAAGAGTATTGTATGTAGCGTGCTTGCTGCGGTGACACTGTTTACAATGAATCCGGCTGTATTTGCAACAGAGACAGCTACGCAGACTGATACAGTTTCAAGCGTTGATGTATCAGGCAGTGACTCAGCTGATAAGAGTAACACAGACAGTACTGCAGACAGCACAACGACAGCCGGCAGTGAGGCAAACGACAAGGTGACCATCAGCAAAAATGATAAGCCATACTTAAGTCTTGGAGCAGACCTTACACCGGATCAGAGAGCGACAGTGCTTGGATTTATGGGAATCGAGCTCACTGATCTGGACAATTACGATGTGGTCTATGTAAATAATGATGAGGAGCACAAGTACCTCGATTCATACATCAGCAAGAGCGAGATTGGCACAAGGTCACTTTCCTCAGTACTCATTACAGAGGATAAAAAGGGTGCGGGTCTTAGTGTTTCCACACACAATATCAATTACTGTACGGTAGGAATGTACAAGAATGCGCTTGCCACAGCAGGCATAGCTGATGCTAAAATCATAGTCGCAGGACCGTTCCCTATTTCCGGAACGGCAGCACTTGTAGGCACACTAAAGGCATACGAGGAGATGACAGGCAAGAAGCTTGACGACAAGGTGACAGACGCAGCGATGGATGAGCTTGTCACAACAGGAGAGCTCAACAAGAGCATTGACGGCGATTCGCAGGATATCGAGGCAATGATTGCAGACCTAAAGAAGCAGCTTGCCGATGGAGGGCTCAAGGATGAGAGCCAGATAAAGGATGCGATAAAGGAGGCTGCAAAGGATTACGACCTGAAGCTTTCTGACGATGATATTGCAAAGCTGACATCGCTTCTTATGAAGCTTAAGGATGCCAATATCGACTGGGATTCAGTAATTAACCAGGCACAGGACTGGGCATCAAAGCTTGGCGATAAGATAAATGACCCGGGCTTCTGGGAAAAGATTGGTAACTTTTTCATGGATTTATGGGATAAGATAAAATCCCTGTTCAGCTAGAAAAGCTACAGGAGACAGTAAGAATAAGCAGAATATGAATCAGACAACTCCCTGAAACGTAAGCATTAGCTGCACGTTGAAGGGAGTTTTTTTATCATTAATAAAAAAATAATAAATTTCTGCCGAATACATTGATACAAAGGTCATATTCTATTATAATTAAATGGATAATGGATTAATGTAAACAATGCACATAAGAAAGATGGGATTTGATGATAAAGATAAATAAATTTCTGGCAGCCTCTGTCGTTACATTGTCATTAGCCGCATGTGACCTGGCACCATACAGCAGCATAGCAGTCTATGCGGATCAGGCGGCTAAGGTTGTGTGTGATGAGAGATACTGGGTAGCGGCGAGAAGCGGACCGGGCACAGAGTATGAGCTGGAGCACAAGCTTTCAAACGGCAAGGATATCACTATTCTTGAGCAGACCACAGGTGCAGACGGCAAGGTGTGGTACAAGGCGAAGTACAATCTGGCAGCAAATAACGAGGAGTGTGTCAGCTATATAAGGTCTGATTTTGTATCAGCAGGTACCGGCACAGCTGCATCAGACAATGCGCAGACAGGGGATGCTTCGGCAGACACCGGCAATGCGGATGCCATACAGCAGAATAATGAGGAGCAGCTTGCCCTTGCAACCGCATCGGGAGCATATGCTACAGGTACGATTACAGGTGGCAATGTGTATGTCCGCAATGCAGCAGGCACATCCGGCACTACCAAGGTTGTCTCACTCAACTGGAACCATCAGGTTGACATAATTGGAGAGACCAGGGTAAACGGTGTGGTCTGGTACAATGTCAAGGGTACTTTAAACGGCAAGGCATTTACGGGCTGGACTATCAGTACATACATAAAGGTGACATACAATAATAGCGGAGACAATACTGATTTTGTCACGGCTATGAAGAATGCAGGCTTTCCTGACAGCTATATTCCAAACCTTACAGCTCTTCACAATAAGTATCCAAGCTGGACATTTGAGGCTGTAAATACAGGTTTGAATTGGGATACGGTGATTGAAAATGAAAGTGTAAACGGACTTAATCTGGTATCCAAATCAGCAGACAATGCCAAGAAATCCACAGCTGCCGGAGCATATAACTGGTCAACAAATACGTGGGTTGAGTACGAACCGGGATGGGTGTCAGCAAGCAGTGCCTATATTGCTTATCTCATGGATCCAAGGAATTTTCTTGATGAGACCAATATTTTTCAGTTTCAGAGTCTGGCATACAGTCCGAATGAGGCACTTGAAGGTGTCAAGTCCATAGTAAAAGGCACATTTATGGAGGGAACAAAGACCTATTCCAACAATGGCGAGAAAATCAATTATGCAAGCACATTCATGGATGTGGCAAAGAGCAGTGGAGTAAGTGCATACCATATAGCATCGCGTATAAAGCAGGAGCAGGGACAAAAGGGAACGAGCCCTCTTATTTCGGGTACATATTCCGGATACGAAGGATATTATAATTATTTTAATTTTAGTGCAACCGGAAACACGAAGGATAAGATTTATAAAAATGGTCTGTCTTTTGCCAAGAAGCAGGGCTGGAATACAAGAGTAAAGTCCATAAGCGGCGGAGCTGTAAAGGTGGGCAGCAATTATATAAATAAGGGTCAAAATACACTGTATTTTGAGAAGTTTAATGTAGTAAATACAAGCTCGCTGTATTTCCATCAGTACATGGGCAATGCCACAGCGGCTCTTACTGAGGGACAGAGTCTGGCTAAAGGATATTCAGACAAGAATCAGGCTTTTGTATTTAAAATACCTGTATACAACAATATGCCATCGTCAGCAGTGGGCTTCGATAAAGCTGGCGATACCAATAACTATCTGCAGTCGCTTGCGATAAGCGGTGTAACACTCACACCGGCCTTCAATGGAGCGACAACAAGCTATTCAGCAGTTGTTTCAAATGCTATAAGCTCAGTGACTGTTTCGGCAGATGCAGTTTCAGGAAACAGTGGTGTTTCAGGCACAGGAAGCTATTCGCTTGCTGTCGGAAATAATACAATTAAGGTAAAATGCAAGTCGCAAAGCGGTGATACAAGAACATACACTATCAATATAAACAGGCAGGCGGCATCTGTAAATAATGCAGGTGGCAATAATAATCAGAACAATAATAACCAAAATAATACAGATGTAAACATAACATCAGGTAAATACAGTATAGGTACTTATATTACAGGCATTGAGCCTGGAACCGGTGCAGCTGATTTTGTGAAGAATATAGCAGTATCAGCATCAGGTACTGTAAAGCTTCTGACAAGCTCAGGCTCAGAAAACAGCGGAAAGATTGCAACAGGCAATAAAGTGGCTGTTTATGATGCTTCAGGTAATCTGAAAAAGACATACGATATTGTTATATATGGAGATATCAATGGTGATGGTGCTGTAAATGCTCTTGATATGATTAAGCTCAACAGACATATCTTAGGAAAGGGAACACTCACAGGTGCTTATCTGGAGGCAGCTGATGCTAACAGAAAGGGTGATGGTGGAAATGCCCTTGATATGATAATCATGAACAGACACATACTGGGCAAATCAAAGATATCGCAGAATTAGGAATGTGAGGAAAGATATGAAGAAATTATTTGGATGTATATTATCACTTGTTGTGGCGGTGATGCTTGTTTTCACACCTGCCGAGCATGTATATGCGCAGGGACTTGGTCTCAGTGTCAGCTCAAGCTCTATAGCTGTTGGAAAAACAGTTAAGGTGACTGTTTCCATGCCGTCTGGATATTTTGGTACTGTAGTTATCTCAAGCTCTGACGAGGGAGTACTGAGTAACGGAGGAGATGGTGTGGCCAATATTGGTGACGCCGCAGGATATCCCACATCGCAGTCATTTTCATTTACGGCGAAGGCTGCAGGAAGCTGCACTATAAAGGCATATTGTACAGTTGTAGGAGATGCAGAGGGCAACGATGCCGGAGGTACAATTACCGGTGCCAGCACGAAGGTGACGGTAAAAAGTGCTTCATCAAACAATGATTCAAACAGCAACAAGGATAACAAGGACAATTCCGGCAGCAATACCGGCAATGACAACAATGCAAATAAAGATAATGAAAACAAAGAGGAAAAGAAATCCTCAAACGCATCTCTTGGTTCGCTTGTTATCTCAGCAGGTATGCTTTCCCCTGAGTTTTCTGCTGCGACAAAGGATTACACAGCTACAGTAGATTACAGCTGTTCAAGCCTTGCGGTTACAGCAAATCCGGCTGATTCCAAGGCGAGTGTGACATCGGTCACAGGCAATGATTCACTTGAGGTTGGAGAGAATACGGTCAGCGTTGTTGTGACAGCAGAGGACGGCAGCACAAGCACATACAATATAGTTGTTACCAGAAGAGCCGAGGATGATCCGGAGAATGCAGATAAGCAGGATAACTGGAAGAAGTTCGATATAAATGGCACAGAGTGGACTATGGTAAATGACATTCCGGAGGATGTTGTTCCTGAAGGCTTTGAGCACTCAAAGACAGTGATTGACGGACTTGAATACAATACCCTTCATGGCACCTTCGGTGATATCACGCTTGTGTATTTACAGTCGGAAAGCGGCAATGGGCTTTTTGTATATGATGCTGCCCAAAATGCAGCGTATGAGTATGTCCGTATCAATTCCGAGTCACATTTTATCGTGGTTTTACTGCCTAAGGTGGATGATGTACCTGAGGGATATAATGAGATATCGCTCTCCATAGAGGGCAAGGGTGTGGCAACAGCCTACCAGACCAAAGCCGAAAAAACCGATGATCAGACAAAGGATTTTTACCTCGTATATGCCATGAATGACAATGGTGAGAGTGGCTGGTACACATATGATAGCGTAGATGGCACATATATGAGGACCGAGCTCAGCACACCTACAGTGGCACAGGAGGAAAACGATGCGGTAAAGAGTGAGCTTGTTCCGGGAATTGCCAATAAATATCTTGTTTTAGCTGCAATACTGGTTCTTATTATCATTATTCTGTTACTGTTGCTTATTGTATCAGCTGTGAAAAACAGAAAATATAAGGCAATGGACTATCATGATGACGATGATGATGTAGATGATGCAGCAGAAGATGTATCAAATGAAGCTTTGGAAGAAACAACTGATGAAACTGCGGACGAGATAGCAGATGAGCTGGAAGAAGAGGTTACAGAAGAGCCGTTAGATGAAGTGGCAGGAGAAGCTGCAGAAGAGTCGGTGGATGAAGTGGCAGGAGAAGCTGCAGAAGAGTCGGCAGGTGAAGCCGCAGAAGAAACAGCGGAAGGTGCTGCAGATGAGCAAAAGATGGCTACGGATGAAAATATATCAAATGCATCCTATGTCGGAAGAACCGTAGAAATTACACCTGATTCTAAGAAAGCTGTTGAGAATGAAAACTCTGAGTTTGATTTAAAAGACGATTCAAGGCAGGAAAACGTTTCTGACACAGAAAACGATGCTGATGAGGATGCTTTAAAGAATCAGCTTCAAATGGCACTTGATGGCTTTGTCAATGAGGAAAATAAGCTGTCTGAGACTATAGACAGCAGTGCAAAGGATGATAATGAAGATGACAGCGAAGATGATGATTTGCAGTTCATCGACTTAAATTAGTGAATATGACTGGAGGATATGACTTGAAACCATATACAAGTAAGGCTAAAAAAGCAATAGATTTGGCTACACGTATATCAAAGAAAATGAATTACAGCTATGTTGGAACAGAGCACATACTGGCTGGCCTTATAAAAGAGGGCACCGGTGTGGCAGCTGAGGTTCTAACAGCCTGCAATGTGGAATATGATAAGCTTATTTCGATGATTGAAGACCTGATTTCACCGGGGGATAACATCGAAGTGATGGACAGGGATGGCTATTCACCAAGGACACAGAGAGTATTGGAGCGTGCATCGGAGGAAGCCGATAGATTTGAGTGCAATGAGATAGGTACAGAACACTTGCTGATGGCTATAGTACTGCAGGGAGACTGTGCAGCTGCAAGACTTTTAAACACCATGGGTGTTAACAGTCAGAAGATGTTTATAGATATTCTTGGTGCGATGGGTGAGGATCCGTCTGCATACAGGGATCTGATGAAAAGCTATGGTACATCATACAATTCTGCGACTCCTGTATTAGATCAGTATTCCAGAGATTTGACAGATATGGCAGAGGCAGGGCTTCTTGACCCTGTTATAGGCAGAAAAAAGGAGATGGAGCGCGTTATCCAGATACTTTGCCGCCGTGGCAAAAACAATCCATGTCTGATTGGAGAGCCGGGAGTGGGCAAGACCGCTATAGTAGAAGGACTTGCGCAGGATATAGTCAGTGGCAATGTTCCGGATATTCTTTTGGGAAAGAGACTGGTTTCCCTTGATATGTCCGGGCTTGTAGCCAAATCAAAGTATCGTGGTGAGTTTGAGGAGCGTATCAAGAAGGTGATAAGCGAGGTTTCAAATGCCAAAAATGTACTGCTTTTCATTGATGAGCTTCACACTATAATAGGTGCAGGAGGAGCAGAAGGCTCGTTAGATGCATCTAACATATTAAAGCCGGCACTTGCCAGAGGCGAGGTACAGGTAATCGGCGCCACTACCATAGAAGAGTACCGCAAATACGTGGAAAAGGATGCTGCGCTTGAGCGCCGTTTCCAGCCGGTGATGGTTGAAGAGCCTGGTGTGGATGAGACAATAGAGATACTCACAGGATTAAAGGGAATCTATGAAAAGCATCATGGTGTCATCATAACAGATGAGGGTGTGAAAGCAGCAGTAAACCTTTCTGCACGATATATAAATGACAGATTTTTACCTGATAAGGCGATAGACCTGATGGATGAAGCGGCAGCCAGGATAAGGCTTAAGAATCTGACATCATCTGACGAGTTGCTTGCTCTGAAAAAAGAGATAACAGATAAGCAGAACCAGGTGGAAAATGCTTTATCGAATGGAGATCTCGCAGCTGCCGGCGCGCTTATGTCAGAAAAGGAAGTACTTGAAAATAAACAGCAGAAGCTTATGAGAAAGAACTGTCGCACAGGAGCCAAAAATCAGCCTGTAGTCGGCGAAAATGAGATAGCGGATGTAGTATCGGGATGGACCAAAATACCTGTAAATAAGCTTACAGAGTCAGAGGCAGGACGACTTGCAAAGCTTGAACAGATACTTCACAAGCGTGTAATAGGACAGGAGGAGGCTGTTTCTGCTGTCGCAAAGGCAGTCAGACGAGGCCGTGTTGGTTTAAAGGATCCTAAGAAGCCGATTGGCTCATTCCTGTTTTTGGGACCGACAGGAGTAGGTAAGACGGAGGTATCAAAGGCGCTTGCTGAGGCTGTCTTTGGCAAAGAAGATGCCATGATACGTGTTGACATGTCAGAGTACATGGAAAAGCATAGTGTTTCAAAGATGATTGGTTCACCACCGGGATATGTGGGCCATGAGGAGGGCGGACAGCTCTCAGAGAAGGTCAGACGCAATCCTTTTTCTGTTATACTGTTTGATGAGATAGAAAAAGCACATCCTGATGTGTTCAATATACTTTTACAGGTGCTTGATGATGGTAGAATCACTGATTCACAGGGGCGCACGGTTGATTTCAAGAATACAATAATCATCATGACATCAAATGCAGGAGCTTCTTCTATTATAGAACCAAAGCGCCTTGGCTTTGGCGCTGGTGAGGATGAAAAGCAGGATCACGAGCGTATGAAGAACAGTGTCATGGAGGAGGTCCGCCGTATATTTAAACCTGAGTTTTTGAACCGAATCGACGAGACTATTGTATTTAGAGCTCTCAACAAGGATGACATGAAGCATATAGTGACACTTCTTGTAAAGGAGCTTAAGAAACGCTGTAAAGAACAGCTTGATATAGAGCTCACAGTGCGTGACAGTGCAAAATCCTTTATCGTGGACAAAGCCTATGACAGAAAATATGGCGCAAGACCTCTTAAACGAAAACTTCAGGAGGAGATTGAAGACCGTATGTCAGAGGATATTATTACCGGCAAAATTAAGCGCGGCAATAAGGTAATAATTTCTACGAAAAACAAACAAATTTCATTGACTGTTGAGTAGAATTGGATTTATAATTAATATATCAATATAGCTACGGGAGGATAAAAATGGCTGTAATAAGTGAATTAATCCGTACTGAGGAAAACGGAAAGCTCAGCTTCGGAGATTATACATTGGCTGCAAAGGCAAAGCTTGACAATTTTGAGAAGGATGGAGATATCTACAAGGTAAAGACATTTAAGGAGATTACAAAGCTCGAAAGAAACGGACTCTTTGTATACGAGTCTGTTCCGGGAACAGCGGTTATGGATTTCGAGGAGACTGCTGATACAGTGACATTTACTGTGGAGGGACCTGAGGATGCTCAGATTACTCTTGGCCTTGAAGAGGAGACAGAGTACGAAATTGATATAGCTGGAGCTGTTGCAGGTACTATGAAGACAAATCTCGGCGGCAAGCTCAGCTTAAGCGTAGAGCTTGAGGGTGTTGATTCAGTCGATATCAAAGTATCAAGAAAATAGAGCATATTTTTAGCCCGGTGAAAGCCGGGCTTTTTGTATTTTATAAAGGAGAACAATATGGCAAAAGGAAAGACCTCTGTATTTTTCTGCCAGGAATGTGGTTATGAATCGGCAAAATGGATGGGACAGTGCCCGGCCTGTAAGGAATGGAATACATTTGTAGAGGAAACCGTAGATAAAAAGTCGATAAGCTCGTCGGGAAAAGTAAAAAAAGAATCAAAGGCGGCACAGGTTCTGCCTCTTTCGGCAGTAAAAAGCGAGAAAGAGGAGCGTATAGTGACAGGTATAGCCGAGTTTGACAGAGTGCTTGGTGGAGGAATTGTGAGGGGGTCACTTGTGCTTGTGGGAGGAGATCCGGGTATAGGAAAATCCACACTTCTACTTCAGGTATGCAGGGAACTTTCACAAAAAAAGGTGCCATTACTTTATGTGTCAGGTGAGGAATCACTGCATCAGATAAAGATGCGTGCCGACAGACTTGGCGATTTTACGGATTCACTGGAGCTTTTATGTGAGACAAGTCTTGATATAGCAAAGGACGTGATTCAACGAAAAAAACCGGAGGTTGTTGTAATAGATTCCATCCAGACTATGTACAATGAGGAGATAGCGTCGGCACCGGGCAGTGTCTCACAGGTCAGGGAGACAACCGGAGTGCTTATGCAGCTTGCAAAGACTCTGGGTATTTCTGTTTTTATAGTAGGACATGTGACAAAGGATGGTGCGGTTGCGGGGCCGAGGACGTTAGAGCATATGGTTGATACTGTGCTTTATTTTGAGGGTGACAGGTATGAGTCGTACAGGATACTTAGAGGCGTTAAGAACAGATTTGGTTCGACCAATGAGATAGGCGTATTTGAAATGAAGGCGGAGGGACTTGTTGAGGTGGAAAATCCGTCGGAGTATATGCTTAGCGGTAAGCCCGAGGGAGCATCAGGATCAATTGTCACATGTTCCATAGAGGGAAGCCGTCCGATACTTCTCGAGATACAGGCTCTTGTATGTCACAGCTTTTTTAATAATCCAAGGCGTACAGCAAATGGTACAGATTATAATAAAGTAAATCTACTCATGGCGGTCCTTGAAAAAAGAGCCAACCTGTCACTGTCAGACTGTGACGCTTATGTGAATATAGCAGGCGGTATAAGGATGAACGAACCGGCGATAGACCTTGGGATAGTGCTTGCAATCGCATCAAGCAAAAAGGATATTATAGTGCGTGAGGATACCATATGCTTTGGAGAGGTGGGCTTAAGCGGAGAGGTGCGCGGAGTTACCATGTCCGAGCAGCGTGTTGCTGAGGCAAAGAAGCTTGGCTTTAAAAAGTGTATTGTTCCCAAAGTGTGTCTTGCAGGAGTGTCGCATATTAGTGGAATTGAGATTGTCGGTGTGGCAAATATCAAGGAAGCGATAGAGGCTGTCAGATAGTAATTGTGAGAATTGCATATAATAAACAGACAATTTAGAAAAATTGCGTTTTTTAAGGCAGTTTTACTACTTTAATTAATTGCAGAAAATCCGTTGACATATGTGTGCCGGGATGATATTATATCAAAGCTGACTCGCGGGACACATTGAGTTGTAGAGCTTGTGAGTTACATTTTACAGACATGACTTTATAGATTTTGCTTTGAAAATAAGTTGAAAAAGTTATGAAAAAAGTTCTTGACAAATGAAAAACATTTTGATAGAATAA
>ULYB01038527.1_pt1 | contig 12668 bp, 10 predicted proteins | sample 1961761 | NCBI WGS metagenome assembly ULYB01 (sample SAMEA4835852, study PRJEB28245) | human gut metagenome | biome: gut microbiome; material: fecal sample | place: Denmark | collected 2008
ATATCGACGAGGGCAAGGGCATTGATCTGGAGCTCCCCATCGGCGCTTTCGCAGCTGCCGGTACTGCCGGCGCTGTAGTACCTGCCACAGTAGCAGGCGCTGCCGCTCCCGCAGAGGAAGAGGTAGAGGAGAAGGTTATCCGCACCCTCACCCGCAAGCACTTTAAGATCACCGAAGTAAAGCGCGGTCCCGAGACCAAGATAGAGGGCACCACCCTTTACATCCGCGAAGGAATCGAGAAGGAGTGCGTAGATTCTCAGGAGCTGGTACACGATCTGAAGATCGACATCATAACTCCCGCTGAGTATCACACCTATTCCGAGACCATCATGGACGTACAGCCCATCGCCACCAAGGAAGGCGACGATGTACTGGGCGCAGGCGTTACCCGCGTTCTGGACGGCGTCGTAATGATGCTGACCGGTACCGATGATAACGGCGTACAGATCGGTGAGTTCGGTTCCTCCGAGGGTATCCTCGATGAGAACATCATGTGGGGCCGTCCCGGCTGTCCTGAGAAGGGTGAGATCTTCATCAAGACTCAGATGACCATCAAGGAAAAGACCAATATGACCCGTCCTGGCCCTCTGGCAGCACACCACGCTACCGACATCATCACCCAGGAGATCCGCGTTGCTCTGAAGAAGCTGGACGAGAGTCTGGTTGTCTCCACCGAGACCTTTGAGCAGAAGCGTCATCCCCACAAGAAGAAGGTGGTTATCGTCAAGGAGATCATGGGCCAGGGCGCTATGCACGACAACCTGCTCCTCCCCATGGAGCCTGTCGGCATGCTGGGCGGCAAGCCTAACGTAGACCTGGGCAACGTCCCCGTAGTCTGCAATCCTCTTGAGATACTGGACGGCGCTGTGCATGCCCTCACCTGCATCGGCCCCGCTTCCAAGGAAATGTCCCGCCATTACTGGAGAGAGCCCCTGGTTCTCGAGTGCCTGGCCGATCCCGAGATCGATCTCTGCGGCGTAGTACTCGTAGGTTCTCCTCAGATCAACGGCGAAAAGTTCTACGTATCCCGCCGCGTAGGCCAGACCGTAGAATCCATGGACGTTGACGGCGCATTCGTAACCACCGAAGGCTTCGGCAACAACCACGTTGACTTCGCAAGCCATCTGGAGCAGATAGGTATGCGCGGCGTTCCCGTAGTGGGCATGTCCTTCTGCGCAGTACAGGGCGCTCTGGTGGTCGGCAACAAGTACATGACCTCCATGGTAGATAACAATAAGTCCGAGGCCGGTATCGAGAACGAAGTCCTTGGCTGCAACACCCTCTGCCACGAAGACGCTGTCCGCGCCCTGGCGATGCTGAAGGCACAGATGGCCGGCGAAACCGTAAAGGCTCCCGAAAAGAAGTGGAACCCCAACGTTAAGGCCACCAACATCGAGCTGATCGAGACCGCCACCGGCAAGAAGATGGATCTGGTACCCAATGAGCAGTCCCTGCCCATGAGCCAGAAGCGTAAGGAAAAGTACAACTAAAGATATGCTTAAGTTCGGCGATAAGATCATCTACATAGAAGGCGTTCTTGTGGAGATAAGGGATGACGGCTCCGCCGCCATAGACCTTAAAGGGCGCCTCGGGTATCTTGAGATACCTCAGTGGATGCTGCTCCATGAGCATCCATTGGTAGTCGGCCAGGAGTTTGGCTGGAACATGAGTTTTCCGGAACAGCTCGGGCCTGTGGCCGCCCCCGTCCGATACCCTGAAATAACCAAAGTCGCAGAAGGAGAGACCTTTGTGATGGAGGGAAGGGTAAACGACGTACAGGACGGAGCCACGGGTTTGCAACTCACAAACTGCCCGGGTGGTTTCCGATTCCCCATGCGAATGTTCCTCACGGACTACGAAATAAAGAATGATCAGCCTGTGGCATGGACGATGAGCGCCCCTAAGCAGCTCAGCGCCGAGCCAAACAAAAAATACGTAAGCAATCACGATATGTACATGAGAAGGCAGGCAGAAATGCAGGCCAAAAAAGATAATTGAATTTTAATAGGAGGATAAAAATGAACTTAACAGTTGTTAAGGGACTACAGTCCGAAATTTTCGTTCCCGTTACGCCTCCGCCGGTATGGGCACCTGTAACCAAGCCCCTGAACGAGATGGTAATAGCCCTCGCTACCGCAGCAGGCGTACATCGCAAAGAGGATAAGCGCTTCAATCTGGCCGGCGACTTCACCTGGCGCGAGATCTACGACAGCACTCCCTCCAGCGATCTGATGGTTTCCCATGGCGGCTATGATAACAGCGACGTCAACAAGGACATCAACTGCATGTTCCCCATAGACAGGCTCCATGAGCTTGCCAAGGAAGGCTTCATCAAGGGCGTAGCTCCCGTTCATATAGGCTTCATGGGCGGCGGCGGCAACATTGAAAAGTTCACCCATGAGACCGGCCCCGCAATTGCCAAGCGCCTCAAGGATGAGGGCGTAGACGCCGTATTGATGACCGCTGGCTGAGGCACCTGCCACCGCTCTGCAGTTCTTGTGCAGAGAGCAATCGAATCCGTAGGTATCCCCACCATCATCATCGCGGCTCTGCCCCCCGTTGTTAAGCAGACCGGTACCCCCCGTGCCGTTGCTCCCCTGGTTCCCATGGGCGCAAACGCCGGCGCTCCCCACAATGTAGAGCAGCAGACTGCAATAGTCAAGGCTACATTGGAGCAGCTGGAGGAGATCACCACTCCCGGCACCGTAGTACCCCTTCCCTTCGAATACCAGGCCAAGGTCTAATCCTCAAGGGAATAAATAAAAGAGAGGCCCCACGGGGTGTCCCAATAAGAAAACATTGTTGGGTTTGAAAGAAACGGTATAGCTTCGGCTATGCCGTTTCTTCATTTTGCCGGATATCGAATACCCTGGACATTTCCAAGATACCGATGCCCTTGTAGTAAATATCGACTTCCTGTTTGCGGTTGGTTTTGCTGTGGGGATCGGTGGCTGCGTGTACGACGATCTTCTCCACAAACTCATGCAGGATATGGGGTGTCAGTTCCGGGATTTCTGTGTACTTTCGGACAATGGACAGAAACCGTTCCACATTGGCACACTTGCTTTCCTCCTCCTGGATTTCTTCCCGGAGGCTGTTTGCTTGGGTCTGCAAGGCTGCCTGCTCTGCTTCATAGTCAGCGGACAGTTTCTTGAACCGTTCGTCTGTCAGTTTGCCCGTGATATTGTCCTCATACAAATGCTTGAAGATTCTATCCAGCTCCGAAATCCGTTTCTCTGCATCGGTCAGGAGCTTCTTCTTTTTGGCAAGGCCCTTGCTTCTCTCCTTCTCGTCCATATCCATGACCATCTTCACAAACTGATCTTCCTGTTCCCTTGCATAGGAAACAACCTTACAGAGATTTTGCAGTATCAGTTCTTCCAGAATGACCGTCCGTATGGAATGGGTGGAGCCGCATATATCCCGGCTTTTCCGATACCCCGCACACAAATAATACTCCTGCTCCCGCCGGAAGCCGGTTGCCCTGCATTGGTACATGATTGAGCCGCAGTCAGCACAGAACATCATGCCGGAAAACATCCCCATCTCTCCCATTTTGGTTGGCCTGCGCCGGGTCTGCCGTGCCAGTCTTACCGCATCGGCAATGGATTCCGTCCAGATCGGTTCGTGGGTATTCTCAAAGATCACCCACTCACTTTCGGGATTCTGAATCTTCTTTTTGCTTTTGTAGGATTTCTTCGTGGTTTTGAAGTTTACTGTGTGCCCCAGATATTCCCGCCAGCGGTCAAGGATATGGGCAACTGTCGAAGCATTCCAGCCATAGGGATCATCCTGCGGTTTTACATTGCAGTTGATACCCTTACTTTCGTAGTAAGCGGCAGGGGTAAGGATCTTCCGCTGCTTCAACAGCCTTGCGATTTGAGAAGGCCCGTATCCGTCCATCACATACAGACCAATATCATAAACCACATTGGCTGCATCGTTGTCCCGTACCCATTGCTTCGGATTGGCAGGGTCTTTCATATACCCGTAAGGTGCATTGGTGGTCAGGTGTTCTCCCGCATTTCCTTTGACCTTCATAACGGCCCGGATCTTCTTACTTGTGTCCTTGGCGTACCACTCGTTGATGATGTTCCGAAACGGGGTAAACTCGTTGTCGCCCTGCTTACTGTCCACTCCATCGTTGACAGCAATAAAGTGAACATCGTGCTCCGGGAACATGATCTCAGTATACATTCCCACTTGCAGGTAGTCACGGCCCAGACGGGACATATCCTTGATAATGACCCGCTTGACAATACCTGCTTCAATGTCCGCAATCATTTCCTGGAACCCAAGGCGGTTAAAGGTGGTGCCGGAGATGCCATCGTCAATATAAAAACGGATATTCTTCCAGCCATGGTCAAGGGCATACTTCTGTAAAATCTTCTTTTGATTGATTATGGAATTACTGTCGCCCTGCAATTCATCGTCACGGGATAAGCGGCAGTAGAGGGCAGTAACGGCCTCTGTGCTCATGACGGCATAAGGAAATTGCAGCACGGCAGCGGTGTTTGACTGATCGTACATAATAACCTCCAATCTTTCAGCCAAACACGGTATGAAGTTCAATTACATTCTACCGTGCTGTTTTGGATTTGTCAGCCTGTTGGAGGATATTTTGTTTCCGGGGATCGTCTCAGTTCGTCTTTGATAAGCCGCTGCACCTTATCCTTGACGGTATCTGTTGCCGGATCGGGAAAGTAGGAATTGACCGTAAAGGTGGTGTTTCCGATCCGCACCTTGCTTCGCAAGGGCGGGGCATATTTCTTTCGGTTGTCGGTATCATTTTTCATAAAATCAGGGCCTCCCTTCACCTATTACTGGTGCTGGGAGGCCCTGTTTTGGCCATTATTTACGAAAGAAATCACAAGAAATTTCCAATACGAAATTAGGGAGATAAAACGAAAAAGAAACGATTAGCAAGCACAGCAAGTGAGTACCCACTTGCTCTATACTTGCTCGTAGAGCAAGCACAGTAAGTGTAGCCACACTCAAAATTGGCATGCCTCCCAAACCCTGATTTTGATAGTTTATGTTTTTATTATTGCAGATGTTTCTAATATGTGCTATCATAATATACAGAAGGGACTATTTTGAAAATATAAAACTTTTATTTTATATTTTCAAAAATAAGTTTTAATTTAGCAAGGAGTACCCTGATGACTATTTCTGAACAGATAAAAGTTCTATGCGTGCGTTCCAATATTAGTGTAGCGGAATTAGCAAGACGCATGGGAACTACACCCCAAAATTTCAACTCAAAAATGAAACGAGAAAGCTTTACTGTTTCCGATTTAGAGTATTTGGCCGAAACGGTTGGGTGCTCTTTTGAGCGACACTTTGTCCTTCCGGATGGCGAGAAGGTTTGATAGGAGAATAAAAATGAATATGTTACATTTTAAGAATAATCTGCAAAATCGTGATGTGATATCTCTTTTCTCTGGTGCAATGGGTCTTGATATAGGCCTTGCAAAGGCAGGACTTAATATTGCTATTGGGCAGGATTTTGATGCCGCATGTGTTGCAACCATGCGAGCAAACGGTCATAAAGTTTTAAGCGGAGATATCCGTGACATTGTTCCGGCGGATTTACTTGAACAAGTGGGATTGGCTCCTGGCGAACCATTCTTGATTTGTGGTGGTCCACCATGTCAACCGTTCTCAACTGCAGGAAAGAGATTAGGCATCAATGATCCCCGAGGAAGCCTTTTTATGGACTTCATTCGAATGATTGATTATATCCGTCCACGATTCTTCATTATGGAAAATGTGAAAGGGATTATGTCTGCTCCTTTGAAACATGTTCCTCTTGCAGAACGAGATAAAAATGATCCAGAGCAGCGACTGGGCACTGTTTTGGATGTTATTCTATCCGAATTCCAAAAACTTGGTTACAAAACCGTGTACGGCGTATTGGATGCTGTAAATTATGGTGTCCCTCAATTCAGAGAACGATTTGTTTTGATTGGAAGTCGTGATAATGAAGATATTTTCATGCCAATTCCAACGCATTTTCAAATGCATCAGGATGCATCCTATCGCTGGCAAACATTGGGAGATACCATACGGGATTTAGAGCATGATTGTGGTGAGTGTGCTGCTTTTGGCGAAGATCGGTTATCTTTTCTAAAACTCGTTCCCGAGGGTGGGAACTGGCGCGACCTCCCCGTCGATTTGAAGCAAATGGCTATGGGAGGTGCTTTTGAATCGGGCGGGGGTAAAGTAGGTTTTTACCGTAGGCTATCTTATAATCAGCCCTCTCCTACATTGGTTACATCACCCGTACAAAAGGCAACTATGATGTGTCATCCCACGCAAAATCGCCCTTTGAGCATACGAGAATATGCTCGAATCCAGCAGTTCCCTGATGATTGGATTTTCATGGGAACAAGTGCAGAGAAATATCGACAAATCGGTAACGCTGTCCCGGTTGGCCTTTCTGAAGCATTAGGCAAAGCTGTCCTATCTGTTGCGGATCAAACTGCTGCAATTCAAACAAAAAGATTCAGAGGAACAGATATCCACCAAAAACTTAAGATTGCGCTTGAAATAGGAGGAAGTTGCTATGTCCATAAATAATTCTTACAACGAAGAAGCTATTGTAGAGGCTATTGCCGTTGCATTGGATAATTTCTACACCAACCTGATTAAGAAAGTGGACAGTTTGAATATTAAAGCTGTAATGAAGCGCAAAAACCCGTATCTTTTCCGAGCCAAAGCCATGAATGGTGCGGCTCAAATAATTGATGCAATCCTTGCTGCTTTCGTATCTTCTTCCGAGGAAACGATTTTTGGTAATGTGTTTTTTGAACCTATTGCCACAGCAGCAGCTCAGGGTCAAAAAGCATTAGCCGAGGGTGTTGACATTATGGTAGAACGCGATAACACCATTTATGCTATTGCGGTAAAATCGGGAACAAGCGTTTTCAATGCTGATAGCCGCAAAAAGCAGGAGCAAAACTTTATGGCCGCAAGCAAATTGGCCCAGCAGGCAAAAAAACGTTTTGTTCCTATTGTTGGATATGGCTATGGCAAGAAGAAGACTTCTAATCGTGGTTTGCCTAAATTCTACATGGAGCTGGCAGGAAAAGATTTCTGGACTGAATTAACAGGTGACGAAGAATTTTATATTAAGCTAATTCGTTATATGGATAAATTACCGGAGAAGTATGTGGAAGATTTTGACGCCTCTTATCAGAAGGCCTCGAATCGCTTGGTTCGGGAATTTACACAACAGTTTTGCTTTGATGATGGAAGTATTGACTGGGAGAAACTTGTTGAGTTTAATTCCGGGAATTAACTTATAGGAGGAAGCGGCTATGCGGGAAGCCCTTAAAAATGCTGTACAAAGTGCTATTCTGTTTGAATGCCAGTTGCCACACCAAGAGAGTGGCTTAGGCAAGTCGTGCCTTTCCTCTCAAAATGACATTTGCTTTAATAACACAGACCCCCAAGAGATTGCAAAAGTTATATATAATGGCATTGTAGAGTTTGCATTAAATGAATACGAAATCAATTATGATGATTTGGAGCGCGAGCAAAGAAGGGCCATTCTTAGCCGAATCCGGTACAATCCTACTGCAGATAACTCTGCTAAATTGAAATATGGCTTTTATGGTGAGGTATTATTGGATTTGATTTTGCGGGTATTTCTCCAAACAAGTGTCGTTGCTGCGCGGGGATATTTTTACTCACCCATTGAAAATAGTGAGGCTAAAGGCTTTGATGCTTTCCATTTGTTGGAGCGCGACGGAAATATCGATCTATGGTTTGGGGAAGCAAAATTCTATTTGCGGTACAAGGATGCAATAACCCCTGTAATGGAGAAGTTGGGAACCTCGTTATCAGATGGTTATTTGAATCGGAATTTGATAGCAATCATAAATGAACGGGATCACCTCTCTGTACATAATACCCAGCTGAATAGCCTGTTGGACTCTTGGTTTGAAAATCCCAGTATCAATTTGGCACAGGAAATGCAGAACCGGGGGATACGGTTAATCTACCCAATATTTATCGCTTATGAAAAAGCTAACAGAGATGCATATCATCAAAGCATTAAAAAGTGTATCGATCATATTGCCGCAGAATATGCACGGATCGGCATTAGCATTCCCGCTACATTCGATTATCGACTTTTCTTCATCTTCTTACCGCTGTCAGAAGTCAAGCAAATCAAGGAGAGTGTGATTCAATGGATAGATTCACAAGAACCGCTGATATAATTAAGGCGTATTACAGTTATAAACAAACAGCGGACTCTGCTACATTTGTCAAAAAAGTGTGCAGTTTCTTTGACTTTATCAAGGACGAAAGTTTGTCTGATGCTGATTTGAATTTGCTCTTATTTTTAGCAAATGAAGCTGGTATTCCTCAATACTATGATCTGCTAAAATCAAAGTTCACGAATGCCGAGATTGGTGATGAAAGTATCAATTCACTTACCATGAGTGCTTTGTTCCATGATGCTAGTCTGATTAGGGGTGATAGTAAACTGCATCGTTATCAAAAACATGTTCTTGATAGCTTTGTGGCCACGCAGCGAAACCGTTATGTTTTAACTGCACCTACATCCTTTGGAAAAACTTTCTTGGTCTACGAGATTATCCAAAAGATGCAATATCAGAATGTACTTTTGATCTTTCCTGCAATAAGCCTATTATCCGAAAACTATGCTCGCCTCTGTAGTTGGGAAGCCTTTAGTGACTATGCCATTCACTCATTAAGTGAAGAAGAATTTGATATTACTCAGAAGAATATATTCATTTTTACTCCCGAGCGTTTTTTGTCCTTTATGGATTCACATCAGCACCTTCACTTCAATTTTGCTTTTATTGATGAAGTCTATAAAATTGATAACAGCTTTGTTATCGATCAGGAAACATCGGGAGAAAATGAGCGTGATACAGCTTATCGTCTGGCATTAGAATTTATTTGCAACCTAACAGACAATATGTTACTGGCAGGTCCGTATATGGCTCTGCCGACAGCAGAAACAGAACTACATAAATCCTTTAATGATTTTGCTCGCGATAATGGTTTTGTTTTCTTGCGATATAATCAATTTGAAATCGTCTCAAAAGAATATACAACAGTTAAAAGCAGACAGCAATACATCATCGACAATATTCCAGTTGAAATCGGTTCAGCGAGTAAAACGCAGAAGATTGCCAATATTATTCTGGCGTTAAGTTCACCCACAGAAAACACTATAATTTATTGTAATCGAAAATCTGACACAGAATCGTATGCCAGACAGTTGTTAAACAACCAAGAACTCATTTCCATATTTCAGGAGAGATGTTCAGCGGTAGATGCACCTGTTTATGAAATATTTTTGGAGCATTTACAGAATACTTTTGGAGACGACTGGATTGTATTGAAAGCATTAAAAGGAAGAATAGGAATTCATCACAGCCTTGTGCCCAAATATATTCAAAAAGAAATCATCAGTTTATTTAACTGTGGTGCATTGATTTGCCTCTTTTCGACCACTACAATTACCGAGGGTGTTAATACATCAGCTAAAAATATAATCATTACCTCGGGTAAAAAAGGTACAAAAAACCTTAGACAATTTGATGCCAAAAATATCGCTGGCCGAGCAGGTCGTTTCCAGCAACATTATTCAGGAAGAGTTATCGACTTAAATAATGGCTTTGAGGATATCGTTAACAGAGAGCCAGAATTGTTGGAACACAAAAATTATGATATCAACGCCCCAAAGACAGATGTTGACTACCAAATTACAAAGGATCAGTATTTGTCTGGGGCGGATCTTCTAGAGAAAGAATCGATATCTTTACGAGTTGAGGCATCAGGAATTCCAACCAATGTTTTTAACAGCTTTAGAGTTGTTGGGCCCAAGGACAAACTGTTGCTTTATGAACGAATAGAGAGTATGCCCTGGTGGACTATTGAAGAAATTAAGCGAGTTTCTACCAAATTGGCACGAACTAACGCCAGAAGTTTGCATTGGAGTGGTTTTCAAACTATTCTTAATCTGATATTCCCTGTTGTGCGGGAAGAAAAGCTTAAGCAACTTATTAGTTTCCGAGTAGGAGATCAACAACAGTATTCTTTAGTAACTGTACTATTAAGCTCATATCTTGAAGGTGGATTTATGTCGATGGTTGATTATTATACTACCCGTCGAAACCCGCCTAAAACCAAAGATGAAGCAATACGAACAGTTGCTGATTTTGTCTATAATGTTTTCAAATACCATTTGGTAAAATATCTTGGCTTATTTGATGTTTTCTTTAGATACCGGGTTTCGGTTCTTGAAAATGTTGATATGGATAGTGTCCCTGGATTGGGCCTGCTGATGCAGAAGCTTGAGTACAATGCACTTTCTCCTACTGCGCGCAAAGTAAGCGACTATGGTGTTCCTTTTAAGCTTATTGATTGCTATGATAGCCAAGCAGAATATGATAAGGAACAGTTTGATGCTTACGAGAAACGAGTTGACGAGCAAGTAAGCAGACTATTCCAATAAGCAAATAGGTACGTATCAAGGACTACTGAAACATATTTTGTGAATTAGCAAATCCACAAAATATAGTAAAGGGTTAAGATAAACGGCTCCGCCGCCCTTGACAATTTCCTGTGTCCTTGCTGTATGGTAGTCAAGAGGGCGCAAGCGGATAAAACGCTTGCGCCCTCAAATGATTATGTTTGTTACCTCTAATGCAGATTTCAAGGGGTGCCCAGATTTAAGGCTCCCTTTGGAACACCATAAATGGACACATTTGGCCCAAAAGTAGGCAGATAATACGATCACACTCCCCGCCCCATAAAAAGGTGAGACAAGGGAAGAACCCCTCGATTTTCAACCGTTATTGCTGCACTTTTTCGATGGATCCCGAAAAAAGCCATAGTGCATAACGGATCGATACATGCCTGTTATATAAAAATACAGTTTTGTTCTTTCATCTTCGCATCCTATCTAATCCTCTATCTGTATTTTCGTTCATAGGAACGGATAAGGATAGGATTGATATATCTATATTTGATTATTTAGTATTTAATATATAAGTATTTAATTGTGCGGGATTTCCCTGTACAGGATTTCCCTGCTTAGGTTACAATGCCTTTTTGAGGCAATTTGAAAAGTGTTGATTTTTTGAATTTTATCCTTCTGTAAGCTACCGAACATAGGAGCATGAGAAAAGATATGCCCCCACCTTAATTCGGGTCACACAGAGCCGCAGAACGCCCGAAACGAACGCAAAACACCACATCTTCTCGGACAGTACAGGAAAAGAGTGCCGATACTTGCGTATCAGCACCCTTTTTTCCTGTCAGTATTTGATTTTGAACTTTCCACACCGCGTTTGTACCTATGAAAACATTGATTTACTGACGATTGCTCATTGTTTTCTTATTAGGTACGCACACATAGGGGCCTCTTTTTTATGCCCCCTGCGCGGTTGACGCTCATGCACGCGGGCGGTATAATTACAATAAGTGAATATGCACTGACGAAAGTGGGTGCGTGCCAAAAAATAAACACAGGAAGGTGATGTAACTAAAATGGAATGTGACAGTTGCGACGTGGGCAATGGACGACTTAGTTAAAAATATATTGATAATGGCGGCGCTGCTGGCGCTGTCGGCATATTTTTCGGCTACAGAGACCGCCTTCAACTCCATGAACAGGACCCGGGTGCGGGCCATGGCGGAAAAGGGGGACAAGGACGCGGAGCTTGCGCTGAAGCTCTCGGAAAACTATGACAGGCTGCTGTCCACCATACTTGTGGGCAACAACATAGTAAATATAGCGCTTGCGGCCATCGGCACGATGATATTCGTAAACATTTACGGCGCAAGCGGCGCGGCCATCTCCACAGGCGTCGTGACAGTGCTGGTGCTCATATTTGGCGAGATATCGCCAAAGAGCCTCGCAAAGGACTGTCCCGAGAAGTTCGCCCTGAAATCAGCCGCCCTTCTTAGGCTGCTCACAGTGATACTCTGCCCGCTGAATTGGCTGTTTTCCCTGTGGAAAAAGCTGCTCAACAGAGTATTCAGGCTGGAAAGCGACAATAAGATGTCTCAGGAGGAGCTTTTGATGCTCGTTGACGAGGTCCAGCAGGAGGGCAGCATAGACGGCAGCGAGGGCGAGCTTCTGAAGAACGCAATAGAATTCACCGAGAGGGAGGCGGAGGACATACTCACCCACCGGGTGGATATGGAGGCGGTGTCCAAGGACGCAAGCAAGGAGGATATCGCCAAAGTGTTTTCCGAGACAAAGTATTCCCGCCTGCCGGTGTATGATGGGGATATTGACAACATAATAGGCGTGATACACCAGAAGGACTTTTATACGGGCAACGGCATAATTGACCGGGATATAAGCCATATAATCGCCCCTGCGGTGTATGTGCTGAAAAACGAGAAGATAAGCAGCATACTCAAGCTCCTGCAAAGAAAGAAGGCCCACGTGGCGGTGGTGCTGGACGAATACGGCGGCACCTGCGGAATGATAACCATGGAGGATATACTGGAGGAGCTGGTAGGCGAGATCTGGGACGAGCATGACGAGATCACAGAGACAGTCCAGCAGACCGGCGAGAACAGCTTTACCGTGGACGGGGCAATGGATATGGACGACTTCGTAGGCTACTTCGGCATAAAGGCGGACACCGACGCTACCTCTGCAGGGG
>ULYB01062895.1_pt1 | contig 12655 bp, 4 predicted proteins | sample 1961761 | NCBI WGS metagenome assembly ULYB01 (sample SAMEA4835852, study PRJEB28245) | human gut metagenome | biome: gut microbiome; material: fecal sample | place: Denmark | collected 2008
ACACCCTTTACGGTGTTGGAACAATGCGGTGTGCAGTCTGTAGCCGCCGGGCAAGCGGTATTGATTTTGCTGCTGGCTGCATTCTGCCTGGTAGTGCTGGCACTGGCAACGGCTACCGCGTGGGTGCTTCGGAAGATTCCGGTGTTAAGAAAATTCGTGTTGTGATCAGAAGTGAAAGATAGGTGACAAATCTGGTTTTGCATTACAAATATTTGATAATAGCATACCCCTTGCCAGCAGAAGACTTCTATGCTAGAATGTGCACAAAGCATAGAAGTTTTCTATTTCTACAGATATCTTGTGAAGTTCTGAATAGCGAGTCGGAAAGTCCATGCTTTTATTCCAAATTTACAACATTCTAAAATAACAGCGGGGTTTTGACCGCGATATACGTACTTTGTATGGGACATAGGTATGTCTGCTTTTGTTACTATAATCTCATAAACATGGAATGTCTGATCCTGCGGTTATAACAAACACAGGAAGGAATTCTATGGGAAAGGCATTCCAAACATAATGGCAAGGTACGGTATCGGGATATCGTGTAAATGTTATAGGGAGAATTTATGATAGAAATTAAACCAGAAGCGAAAAAGACGGATGGTATTACAAATGATTTAGTTGAAATCACTCGACCGTCGATTGAAAAAATGATTTATGTTATTAGAGATAAGCAAGTCATGTTGGATAGTGATCTTGCCATTCTTTACCAAGTAGAGACAGGGGCATTGAATAGAGCAGTAAAAAGAAATATTAGTAGATTTCCAGAAGATTTTCGTTTTCAGCTCACGAAAGAGGAGTATCAGAACTTGAGATGCCAAACTGGCATTTCAAGTTTTGCGCAGGGCGAAAATAATTATGGTGGTCGTAGGACTCTTCCTTATGTATTTACAGAACAGGGAATCTCTATGTTGGCTAGTGTTCTACATAGCGAAGTGGCAATTAAGGTAAGTATTGGTATTATGCGCGCATTCGTGGAAATGAGGCGATTTATTGCTAATAACGCCTTGCTTTTTGAGCGTATCAGTAATGTGGAGTTAAAACAACTGGAATATCAAAAGCAAACGGATGAAAAATTGGATCAGATATTTGAATATATATCGGACCATGAGGAATCAAATCAGAAAGTCTTTTTTGATGGACAGATATATGATGCTTTTAGCCTAATTGTTAGCCTGATTCAAAAAGCGGAAAAGGAAATCGTTTTAATTGATGGCTATGTGGATATAGGAACGCTGAATCTTCTCACAAAAAAGAATGAAAATGTGACTGTTGTGATGTATACATTGAAAAGAACCAAGTTATCTCAAGAAGATGTTAATAATTTCAACAGCCAGTATCCTTTACTGGAAGTGCGGTACACGAAAGTATTTCATGATCGCTTTTTAATCTTGGATAAGAAAAATGTTTATCATATAGGAGCCTCCTTAAAAGATGCAGGAAAAAAGTGTTTTGGAATTTCTCTGATTGAGGATGCTGGTATTGTGAGAGACATTCTTCAGAGATTGGAGATTGAAACAGAGGAGTAAAAACGCACCATATTTGGAATTCAATCATCAGGCGATAGTTGCTGACTTTGGCTGTGATCAAGAAGGAGCCTCGACCAGAGGCTCCTTCTTGATTTGGCTTATGATGCTAGTCTGATCACTTTCGCTGCCAGCGCCCGGAAGCACCGCAAGGCAGTACCAGCCCACTCTCGGTGACGGGGAGGCCGATCTCTTCGGCTTCCACATGACCGCCGAACTTTTTCGTCAGGGTGGAATTCATCATATAGGACAGCACGGCGGGCTGCAATCCTGTAGTGTACGAATTGATCAGGAAGAACAGCGCATCATCGGATAAAAGCTGTGCGGTCAGTCCTACGAAATCCCAGATATTATCTTCTATTTTCCAGATCTCGCCCTTGGGTCCTCTGCCGTAGGAAGGAGGATCCATGATGATGCCGTCGTATTTGTTGCCCCGGCGGATCTCACGCTCTACGAACTTCATACAGTCGTCCACCAGCCAGCGGATAGGAGCATCGGCAAGCCCGCTGGCAGCAGCATTCTCCTTTGCCCAGCCGACCATACCCTTGGACGCATCCACATGGGTCACAGCAGCTCCCGCAGCTGCGGCGGATACAGTGGCACCGCCGGTGTAAGCGAAGAGGTTCAGCACCTTCACGGGGCGGCCTGCCTCATGGATCAGACCGGAGAACCAGTCCCAGTTCACAGCCTGCTCCGGGAACAGGCCGGTATGCTTGAAGCTGAAGGGCTTCAGATGGAAGGTCAGAGGATCAGCCTTACCGGAGGCTTCCTTCTGAAAAGGCAGGGTATAATGAATCGCCCATTCATCCGGCAGATGGAAGAACTCCCATTCTCCGCCGCCCTTGGCACTTCTGTGGTAATGACCGTTTTTCTGTTTCCATCCCTTATGATCGTGGGGCGTCTTCCAGATGACCTGGGGATCCGGACGCACCAGAATATAATCTCCCCAACGCTCTAACTTTTCTCCGCTGGACGTATCCAGCACTTCATAATCTTTCCAATGATCTGCAATCCACATATAGAAACCTTTCTGTGTGTATACTTTGTAACTAACTTTTATAGGACATAATAATAGAATATAATACCGGAAAGACTTTTTCAAGGAATACTTGCTATTGAACCGCATTGAGCCGCATTGAGCCATTTAAAGTCCTCTTCGGTCGATTCATGTCATATTTGGGTCGATTCATGCAGAAACCGGTTTTACTGAGAGAAGGTGTGGTACGTTATCTTTAAGATAATGGGTATCACTATGCCCATCGGAAAGAGGTAAAACGCTATGAAAAAACGAGTATTGAGCATGTTACTGGCATTTATTCTCTGCTTCTCCACACTACCCATGACAGCAATCGCACAGGAGGCTGATGCGGTGACAGAACAGGAAGCAGACTCTGCGGAAGAGCAGGAGGAAGCAGAAGCAGCGGCGGCACCGGAGGCAGAGACTTCGTCCGATAAGAGCACCACTGTGGAAACTCCCGGCACGGAAGATTCCACTGCGGGCGAAGCCCCCGATAAAAGTGTCAGCGATAGTGATGCCGGCACGCAGGACACCGGGGCAGATGATGAGAAGAAGGCAGCAGTGCAGAAGGTACAGGCACTCATCGACGCTCTGCCGGAGACAGTGACGGTGGAAAATGCAGAAAGTGTCAGTGCACAGCTGGAAGCTATCGACGAGGCTATGGCGGAACTGACCGAGGAACAGCGTGAAGAGCTGGATATGACACGGCTTCATGCCATTTCTGAAGTGTTGAATACACCGATGACGGTTCCGATGACGGTGGCGGAAGGTCAGCATGTTGACCATCCCATCTGCGGCGCGACATGCACAGATGAGAATAACCATAGCATTGTGACAGAGTGGCAGCCCATAGGCAGCGAAACAGAACTGAAAGCTGCAACGGAAGGATATTACTACCTGACACAGGATATCGTGACAACGGGAACATGGGAACCGAACAATAACGTGGTGCTTTGTCTGAATGGTCACAGCATTGCGGCAAACGGGGATTTTGGTGTCATTGAGATCAAGGGAGCGAATAGACAATTTACTCTCTGTGACTGCAATAGTAGTGCGAGTACGCACTATTTCATCAAAAGCGTGGAAAATAATTTAACTCGATGGGTGCCGTGCGAGGAAAATACGGAGAACCGCATCTCCGTTACCGGTGGAGTTATCACTCACAGCGTGAGAACGTCGGATTTAGGTGTGAAAGTGGATAAGAACGCCACTTTTACCATGTACGGTGGAACTATTTGTGGTAATAAGCTCCAAGGCAGTTATAATGGAGCCGGTGTGTATGTGCATGATAGCACATTTAATATGTATGGCGGTGCAATCAGAGGCAATGCTGCAAGTTGGGGTGGTGGCGTCGCTGCGCTCGGTAGCACATTTAACATGTATGGTGGTGTAATCAGCGACAACATGGTCTCTGCTTCTGCTGGCGGTGTACTGTTGTCGGACAAAAGCGTCATGAACATGTCCGGCAATGCACAGATTAGTAACAACATTGCTCCCACCAAATGGACGACATCAGGTGGCGGAGTGTATATATTTGCCAGCACTGACGGAGAAGTCAGTAACTGCTTATATATGTCCGATAATGCGAAAATCAGCGGCAATACAGCCACTAGCGGCGGTGCTGTGTATGTACGTAAAAACGGTCAGGTTACCATGAGCGGCAATGCGCAGATTAGCAATAACACGGCAACCGAGAATGGTGGCGGCGTCTATGTAGAAAATAGTACTTTTAAAATTGCCGGCGGTGCTCCTCGGGTCTGTGACAACTTGTGTCAAGATGTTCAGAACAATGTCTATCTGGCTACCGGCAATGCAATTCGGATTAGTAAATTATCCACATTCACCGGCAAAATCGGCGTATCCACCCAGGATACGCCCACTGGGAGCAACCTCGTAACGGTTGCCGCTGCAGCTGTGGAGTCTGGGGCTGTTGGTTCCCTGACCGAAGAATATGTGGATCATATTAGCAGTGATAAAGAGAACCTCTATCCGGTTCTTGTGAACGGTGAGGTGAAACTGTCGGCGACCGTACCGCATCGGCATCCCGTTTGTGGAGAGACCTGTGGTGACAGTGGGAAGCATAGCAATCAGACATGGATAGGTGTTTCCAGGCTGAGTGACATCAAGAGTAGTGGCAATTATTATCTGACAGACAATGTTACACTGGATGAAACATGGAACTGCAATATTAGTGTAAACCTTTGCTTAAATGGAAAAACAATCACCGGTGCAGCAGGAGAGGAGACCATTAGGGTTGCGAAAGGAACGACACTGACTATCACTGACTGTCAGAATGAGGTCGGCAAGATTACCCATGCACAGGATAATATAGGACGAGGTATAATGTCCTTGGGTACCTTGATACTGTATAACGGCGAAATTACCAAAAACCAGATTGCCAAAGGTAGTGGTGCCGGTGTATACGTAGATGGTGGTAATTTTTACATGTATAAGGGCAGTATCTCTGATAACAAAGTAACCATAAACGGTAACGGCGGCGGTGTGTATGCAAAAGATAGCACCAACTTCGTTATATCCGGTGGTAGTATTGACAGCAACCATGCACCGTCTAGCGGTGGTGGTATATACTATGAATCTACAATTAGTAAGTCAGTAAAATTCAATATATCTGGTGGTAATATCGTTAGAAACACAGCCGTTACTGGTAACGGTGGTGGTATATGGCTGAAGAGTGCATATGGAAATATGAGGTTTACCATGTCCGGTGGTAGGATTTCAAACAACGTCGCTAGCAAAAACGGCGGTGGTGTATATATTTCTGAGCCCTATTACGGCAAGTTTACTGTGTCCAGTACGGCACAAATCACCGACAACGCGGGTAATAGAAACGATAACAATGTCTATTTGCCCAGCGGCAAGACCATTCTCATCGGCTCGAATGGGCTGGACAGCTCCGCCAAGATTGGCGTGACCATGGGACAGGTTCTCGATACGGACAAGTATGTTGCCATCGCCAAGGGTGCAAGCAATGATTACACACTGACCGCGAATGACCTGAATGCTTTCAACAGCGATATCGGCTATAAGAGGTATGCGCTAGACAACGCTGTCAACTTTTCAAACGGCGAATTACATGTGCATCGTCTCTGTGGCACGGCGAACTGCACCCTTACTTATCACGAAAATGTGCTGTGGACTGCAATCAACACGGAAGCGGAGTTGCGTGCCATCAAGGGTGGAACGGACATGCAGTATTACTATCTAACAGATAATATTAAACTGAATGATACGAGCTGGAATCCGACAGGCTTCATCTCGCTTTGTTTGAATGGTCACAGCATCACAGCTAACGGCAATTTTGATGCCATCACAGTAGGCTCCGAAGATAGCTCAACTGCCGGTGATTTACACGTTTGCGACTGCACCGGCAACGGAAAAATCACTCATGCTGAGGACAAGACCGGGCGAGGCGTGTATGTACACCCCCGCAGTAGCTTCCACTTGTGGGGCGGCAGCATCACCGGCAACAGCACCAATGACTGCGGCGGCGGTGTGTACTTAAACGGCGGCTTCGGCTATCTGTCTGGTGGCAGCATCACAAACAACAGCGCAAATGAGGGCGGTGGTGTTGCGATACGTACAGCTAGTTTTCATAATCCTGATACACAGAATTCTAGGATCTCTGGCTATTTTTACATGTACGGTGGAACGATTACTGGCAACACGGCAACCAACGGAGGCGGTGTTGCCGTGAAAGATAAGACATCGTTCCGAACCTTTGGCGGCAGTGTTATCGGTAACACGGCAACTGCTAACGGTGGCGGTGTGTATGTAGAGTCAAGTACTGCGAACATGAGTGTCGACGGGACAGCGGACCATACCGGGGACGTGAACATCACCGGCAACAAGGATGCAAAAGGCAACGATAGCAATGTCTATCTGCCCGGCGGCACGAATATCTCCATTGGTCAAAACGTGCTGCATAATATCCGTATTGGTGTGACGCTTGAAAAGCTGCCTGCGGAGGGAAATTTTGTGAAGTTTGTCGAGGCAGCCACGGGTGTTACCCTGACGGATAAAATTGCGGGCGGGTTCACCATCGACAATAATAGCAGCAACACATACAGTGTGCAGAACATCGACAACAGTCTGTATGTGGTAAACGGTGCGCTGCATAAGCATGCAATCTGTGGCGCAAGTTGCAGCCACGAGACTAAACATGACGATGTTCTGTGGACTCCACTGACCTATAATGCAGATACACAGAAGATGATGTGTGGTGGAACGATAGTAAGCAGTAGTAATGGCACAAAAGGGATGGAATATGTGCTTCCTACTGGAAACTACTACTTACTGGACAATATTACGTTTACCGGTACGATTAAAATCTCCGGTGACGTAAATCTCTGTCTGAACGGAAAGTGCATCACCAATTTAGCACAGAATTATGCTTCGACGATTGCTGTTCTCGCGAGGGGCAATCTGACACTATGTGACCACGAGGACGGTACTATCACCTCAAAAGATCAGAAGTCTTATGGTGTGCAGTTCAAGGCTTACAATGGCATTCCTAAATTCACCATGTATGGCGGCACCATCACCGGAACTGATGCTGGTGTGTGTCAGGACGCCAGTGCCGGTGTGTTCAATATGTATGGTGGCGCTATCACCGGCAATAGAGTAGGAGCAGATATTCCTGCGGAGATTACAATGACGGTCGGTGGGACGGCAAGGATTATAGGCAACACCAAAAAGGATGTTTTCCTGTACGAAAAGGATGAAAACTCAAAATCAATTATCCACATTGATCCAAGTCTGACGAATGCTGCAAGTATTGGTGTGGCTACTACCAATAGCCCCAGGCCAAAGGCTCCGGTTCAGATTGCTACCGGAGCAACCGGCTTGGTGGACTATACTAAGATTTTCAAGCCGGACAATACAGATAGGGGCTATATGGTTATAAAGGATGAGCAGGGTAATCTGTACCTTAGCACCCACCAGCACAGTTGGAAATACAAGCCGGGCGCAGACGGCAAGTCGATTACCGCCACCTGCGTTAATACAACGAACTGTCCCAACATTGACGGCGGCAGCGTGACCATCAAGGCACCTGAGGAGAATACTCTGATCTACGATGGCAGCAACAAAACGGCAATACTTGAGAACAAACTGCTCACCGGTGAGAAGGATCCCACAATCAGCTACACGGTTGGAAACGGACAGGGTGCTACACTCCCTGACGGTTCCTATCCCACCAATGTCGGTGCTTATACCGCAAGCATCACAGTGGGTGGTGTGACAGCCAGTGTGACTTATGAGATTCAAAAGGCAGATCCCGCAGCGAAAAATTTTGTCTTTACCGCACCGGGCAGCTTGACATATGACGGCACGGCAAAGACTGCAGACATCAAGACTGCGACGAACATCACCGGCATGGGCGATGTTATGGTGAAATACTATCAGGGCGAGACGGAAGTGCAGCCCATGAATGCGGGTGAATACAAGGTTAAAATTAGTGTGACGGACGGCACGAATTTTAACGCAGCAAGTGACCTGACGGATGAAAACTGGGCGTTTACGATTACTCCCATTATTACCGAACCGACTGTGGAACTGAGCGGTAACACAACTTATACTTATACCGGCGAACGGATTACGCCGGATGTTACCGTAACCATCGATGGCAGACCGCTGACGAAGGGTACGGACTACACCATTATTTACGGTGATAACGTAAACGCCGGTACGAATGCCGGTTCCGTAACCGTTAAAGCAAAGGGAAATTATGGATTTGCAGATGTTGTTAAGAAATTTGCCATTGAGAAGGCGGATCCGAAGCTGAACTTCGAGAAGCCTGCTGTGACGACCTCCTATGGAACGAATCCTGCTAACAATGAGCTCACCAATAAGGGTGACGGCGCGGTGAATTACCAAAGCAGCGACAATTCCGTCGTAACTGTGAATGAAAAAGGTGAGGTTACCGTTGTCGGAGTGGGCGAGACCACCATTACCGCGACAGCCGCCGAGACAACGAACTACAAGGTAGGCACGGCAAGCTATAAATTGACGGTGAATAAGGCACGTGTCCATATTGTACAGGCTACCGTTGCTAACAAGGATTACGATGGAAACGTGAATGCTGACGTCACAGGGGTAGTTTTTGCCAACGAGGCAGACGTGAGAATAGACGGTCGGGTAGCGGGTACGGACTACATGGTAACCGGTGCTTTCCAAAGTGAAAACGCCGGGGAACAGGATGCAGAGGTAACGGTAAAACTTCTTGGTGATTTTAACGCTCACTATGAACTGACCGGCGGAATATATAAGACCAGGGCAACTATTACTGCAAAGCCTATCAGCATTGCAATCGCGCTCACGAAAGACCGCAGCTACGAGCGGAATAATACCTCCGTGACCATTTTAGGAGTGACCTTCAAAGACAGCACAAACACACCTGTTACAACGCTGATAAGTTCCGATTATGCCGCGACCGGCAAGATGGTTAATGCGAATGTCGGCACAGACAAAAAAGTTACCGTTACGGTGACCCTGCAGGGAAAAGCGGCAGACAACTATAAGCTTGTTTCCAACATGACCACCGCAAAGGTAGCGATTACGCAGGCTAAGGGCGGTGCACTGGCGGAGGAGAACTTAAAGCAGAAATTCTCCGACCGGAAACAGAAGACCTTCACACCCGATTACACAGGACTTCCTGCCGGGGAGACATGGACATACAGCATTTCCGAGGCACAAACTTCGGGAACTGCAAAGGTGGAAGCGGTTACGATTGATCCAGCCGGAAAGATCGCCTACACGCTGACAGATGGTGCGGAAAATGACACCATCTGTTGGACGGTAACGATTTCCAATCCAAATTATGAAAAATTTACCAAGGATTTAGTACTGACCCTGACGGCGAAAGAACCTCAGGAGACACTGCGCATCACCGGTGACAACACTGTGGCCTATGGACAGAAGCTGCTACTGAGCACGGTCGGCGGTTCCGGCACAGGTGAGATTACTTACAGAGTGGATGCAGGCAGCACAGGCAATGCAACGATTAATCAGAATGGCGTTCTGACTCCGGTTAAGGTCGGAAGCGTTGTTATCACAGCAACCAAGGCAGGTGATATCGATTACAGTGAGATCACCAGTGCACCTTTTGTCATTATGATTACCCGGGCTGCTACAAGCGGTGAACCGAAGTACAATAAGATTACCACAGGCGGTATGACCCTGGCAGACGCAGGACTGACGTTGGCAGGCAGCACCATTCATCCGGCAGACGGTACACTGGAGTGGATAGATGATGCAGGTGTACTTCCCAATGACACGGCAGTCGAGATGAACAAGACTTACAAGTGGCGCTTCATCCCTGCGGATACCAATTATGAGATTCTGACCGGTGAAATCGAACTTTACCATGTGGACGCTCCGGCAGTCACTGCACAGCCCAAGAGTGTATCTGTGACAGTAGGAGACACAGCAACGTTTGAAGTTACTGCAACCGGTACGGACGTAACCTATCAGTGGCAGATCGACAGAAACGACGGTAATGGATTTGTGAACATCACCGGAGCTACCGGTGCGACCTACACCACAGGAGTAACGGATAGAGACTGCAACGGATTTAAGTACCGGTGCGTCATCAGCAATGCGGCCGGTTCTGCTACTACCGATACCGTAGTATTGACGGTACTGTATCAGATCATTGAAGGCGCGAACGGCTCCTGGAACCAGAGTACGGACGGAGAAAGTCTCAGAATCAGAGGAAACGGTGAATATTCCAGGTTCCAGAATGTAAAGGTAGATGGGAATAACATTGATTCCAAGAACTATACCGTGAGTGAGGGCTCCACGATCATCGAATTACATGCAGATTACCTGAAGACTCTGTCCGAGGGCAGTCACACCTTTGAGATCGTATGGACAGACGGCGCCGCAGGCACCAGCTTTACGGTAGCAAGGAACACCTCCGGCAGCAATAGTACCGGCAGCAATAACACCGGCAATAACGATAATAATGACAGTACGGACAACTCAGCTGCCGCAGCTCCCACCGCTGCTGCTACTGCCCAGGAACTGGACAAGGTTCCGGCAACCGGAGATGCTTCCGGCATCTGGATCGCTCTATTTGTAGTATCCGCCGTAGGACTGGCAGCCATGCTGGTAAGAAGGAAGAAGAACTAAGAATAACGTAAATAATATAGAAGCCTCGCTACAGAGATGATACCTGTAGCGAGGCTTTTTGTCTTGCAATCTTATTTTTCATTTATTATTGACACTATACTTACCTTTTATTATAATATAAATGAACCACTGAACTCGCGAATGCGATGTAGGTGGTGTTTTATTTTGGATATATTACTAATCCATACATATTTGTCTCATTTGCTTTCAAATTTAATTTTTCCGCTTCCTTTAACGTCACCATAACCCGTTTTACAAAGAGTTTGTCAATTACAGTTCCCACTCGTTTTGGTAACTCTTCTTTCCGAATTTCGATTTTGAAATATAAATGTACAAAAAAAGAAACGAAATCACATATTTGAATAAAATAGGATTCTGATGAATTTTTTTCCATAATATCCTCGATCATATTGCTGATCGGATGATTGACAAACCCAGGCAAATATTTGGATTGGATCGGATTAAATGCACGTATAGCTCTGGCTGTCTTTCTCATAGGTGCTATTCTGCCCGCATCCGTAATCACTAAATAATTCCATTGCCCATCGCTGTCATTCTCGATACGTTGTATATTATATTTCAATGCATTTTCAAGAACGTGATAGTTATTATCTTTAAATTTTTTCTTATCAATAATCACATTTACAATCTTTAAATCCATCTTTGCAATTGTTAACGTAAATGCTTTTATTATATCTTGTTTTGTTTCTTTTGACCAATGATACTCACGATATGGATTTTTATCCGTCAAAAAATGTTTTGTATGCATCTCTTCTGATACATGAAAGCCATATTTATCTTTCAATTCTCTTCTCAGAATACGCATTTTTTCAAAATTTTGCTGCCAGCTCTCTGCAGGCATATACAAACTTGTTAAAATAAAATGGTCTGATGAATTTATTGTTACTCCGTCATCCCCTGTTTCATCAAAATATGCTATATATGTTTTCATCAATTCCCCTTTCATATTTTAGACATTTTAATGCCATTCATTTTTAATAATGAAAACTATGGTGATTCACCAAAATACTGAAATTAAATAAGATTTGAAATAGAAAATTTACTTATAGATAGAGAATAGCAAACTATTCTCAGCCTGTCAACATGACAAAATAACATTCAAATCAGACTTTCACACATTACAGCGATAGCAAACTAATCTGTTGACGATAAGCCATTTCTTGTATATAATAAATCGTATCACTGTATACAATTAAGAAAATGTACAAGAAGAAAAATTTGAGGAGGCTATTATGACAGGAAATACGTTAGGCTGGGTAATTGTGGCATTCGTGCTGTATTTACTCATGATGATCGCTATCGGAGCGTTCTACGCAAAGGGAAACAACAATTCCGAAGATTACTTTTTAGGAGGCAGAAAGCTGAACGGCTTCGTTGCTGCGCTGTCCGCGCAGGCGTCGGATATGAGCGGATGGCTGCTGATGGGACTGCCGGGAGCTATTTACTTAACCGGTGTCGGAGGTGACGGCTGGATCGCCATCGGACTTTTCATCGGCACGACGCTGAACTGGCTGTTCATTGCCACGAAGCTGCGCAGATATACGATCCGCGCCAACAATTCCGTTACGCTGCCGACTTATTTTGAGAACCGCTTCCATGATGAGAAGAAGGTATTGATGACGGTTTCTTCTATTACTATTGTAGTATTTTTCCTGGTATATTGTGCTTCCGCACTTTCTGCCGGAGGTCAGCTGTTTGAGTCCGTGTTCGGTATTGACTATCATGTGGCACTGACCATCGGTGCACTGGTAGTTTTGGTCTATACCTTCCTCGGTGGATTTACCGCGGTATGTGTGACAGACTTTATTCAGGGCATGCTGATGCTGGTCGGTATCCTGGCAGTACCTTTGTTTGCCTATCATTTCCTGACCGGCAATGGAACCACGCTGGCAGCAGGACTGGAAGCCAGCGGTGCTGACAGTGCCAACTTCCTGAACCT
>ULYB01006562.1_pt1 | contig 12626 bp, 8 predicted proteins | sample 1961761 | NCBI WGS metagenome assembly ULYB01 (sample SAMEA4835852, study PRJEB28245) | human gut metagenome | biome: gut microbiome; material: fecal sample | place: Denmark | collected 2008
GGTGCGCCGCGTGATAAGCGAAGAAACCTCCGCCCTTGTGCGGGAGATAGCCGAAAGCGTAGTGAGCGAAGGCAGCGGCAAAAACGCCGCCATACCCGGATACAGGGTGGGCGGAAAGACCGGCACCGCGCAGAAGTACGGCTCCGACGGCAAGGTTGCGCAAGGGCAGCTTATAGCATCGTTCATAGGCTTTGCCCCGGCGGACGACCCGAAGTACGTTTGCCTGATATTGGTTGACGAGCCGCAGGTGGGCACGATATTCGGCAGCACCGTAGCCGCGCCGTTCGTGAAGCAGGTAATGGAAGAAGTGCTGAGGTATTCTGGGTATCTGCCCGAATCGACCGAGGGCAGCGTGCTTGTGCCGGACGTTACGGGCATGAGCGTGAGCGACGCTAAGCATGAGCTGAGCAAGGTTGGGCTGGAAGCCACATTCCAGGATGACGAGAACGAGCTTGTTACCGCGCAAGTGCCTGCCGCGGGGGCAACGGTGCAGGCGGACAGCGGAGTGCTGCTGTACACGGTGATGACGTCGGCAGACGAGCCGGACATTACCGCCGAAGAGGACGAAATGGTAACGGTTCCGGACGTTTTGGATAAAACGCGGCTTGAGGCGAGCGATGCGCTGAAGGCAAAGGGACTGACAATAAAGATAGATCCGCCGGATCAATCCGGCAAAGCGATACGGCAATCCCCCGCGGCGGGGGAAACCGTGCCGAAGGGCACGGAGGTGCTTGTGGAATTTTCTGATACGGGGATAGGCTAAAGCCATCCCAGGGAAAGGCGAAAAATGCTGCTGAGTCAACTTGCCAAGGTCACCGAGCATACGCTGGTGGGCGAGGATAGGGAAATTGCAAACATAGAATACGATTCGCGCAAGGTGCACGAAGGAGACCTTTTCTGCTGCGTAACGGGCACGTTTTCCGATGGGCATGAATACGCGCCCATGGCGAAGGAGCTCGGCGCGGCGGCGCTGGTAGTCGAGCACAAGCTGGATATAGACCTGCCGCAGCTTATCGTGCCGAACACGCGCATTGCAATGGCGGAAATGGCGGCGGCGTATTACGGCTATCCTTCCCGGGAAATGAAGATGATAGGCGTTACCGGAACCAACGGCAAAACCAGCACGACATACATGATAAAGAGCATCGCCGAGGAGGCGGGGCTGAAGGTTGGCCTGATAGGCACAATACACAACCTGATAGGCGACAGGATAATTGAAACCGAGCGCACAACGCCCGCAAGCGTTGACCTTCAAAAGATACTGCGGGACATGAAGAACGCCGGCGTGGAGCTGGTTGTGATGGAGGTTTCGTCCCATGCGCTGGACCAGGCGAGGGTGCACGGCGTGGAGTTCGATATAGGCATATTCACGAACCTTACGCAGGACCATCTTGACTATCATAAAACGTTCGATAATTACCTTGCGGCGAAGAAAAAGCTGTTCTTGCAATCCAAACGCGCCGTTGTGAACGCGGACGATCCGCACTTTGCAAGCATAACAGAAGGGCTTGATATCCCGCTGACTACGTTCGGCATAAGGGAAAAGGCGGACTTTTTCGCAAGCGACATAGAGATAACCACCGCCGGTGCGCAGTTCGCCATGCGCACGCCGGAGGGCAGCATAAATATAAAAATAAGCATACCGGGGCTTTTCAGCGTGTTCAATGCGCTGGGCGCGGCTGCGGCGTGCATGCTGCTCGGCTTTGACGCGGACCATATCCGCGAGGGCTTGGCGAAGCTTAAATCCGTCTCCGGCAGGCTTGAACCGCTGCCCACGGATGGGGATTACAGTGTGCTGCTCGATTATGCGCATACGCCGGACGCGCTTGAAAACGTGCTGCGCACGGTGCGCGGCTTTGCACGCGGCAGGGTGGTCACCCTTTTCGGCTGCGGCGGCAACCGCGACAAGGCAAAGCGCCCCATAATGGGCGAAATTGCCGGGCGGTATTCGGACTTTCTTATAGTTACGAGCGATAATCCGCGCAACGAGGAGCCGATGAGCATAATTGAAAGCGTGGTGGAGGGCGTGAACAAGTCCGGCTGCCCGCACGTTGTGATAGAGGACAGACGCGCGGCGATAAAATACGCGCTTGAAAACGCGAAGGAGAAGGACGTTATAGTCCTTGCCGGTAAGGGACACGAAAATTATCAGGAAATAGGCGGCGGAAAGCGTCATTTTGACGAAAAGGAGATTGTTGCCGAGCTGCTGGAGGAACTGGACAGAAGATAAGAAGGGGCCGAAGCGTCCTTTTATCGGAGGAATAGTATGAAATACGCGATATATGCTTTTATTGTTTCGGCCGTGGTGACGATAGCGCTGGGCCCGGTGATAATACCGATGCTCAGAAGGTTGAAGTTTGGCCAGAATGAGCGCAGCGACGGCCCGCAGAGCCACCTGAGCAAGGCCGGCACGCCAACAATGGGCGGCATGATGTTCATTGCGGGCATACTGGTTGGCACGCTTGCATTTTCGCTCAACGCTACTGAGCTTGCGCTACCCGCGCTGCTTGCAACGGCGGCGTTCGCGCTGGTCGGCTTTTTGGATGACTTCCTTAAAGTGAAGCAGAAGAACACAGTCGGCCTCAGACCGTACCAAAAGATAATAGCGCAGTTCGCAATAGCGTTTATACTGGCGCTGTATGCGTATCAGTCCCCGTTCATAGGATCGAAGATATACCTTGCCTTCTTCAAGGCGGAATGGGACCTTGGCATATTCTATATACCTGCCATGATGTTCATAATCATAGGCACGGTGAACTCGGTAAACCTTACCGACGGACTTGACGGGCTTTGCTCCGGCGTGTCGCTTGTGTATTCAACAAGCATGATGATGATATTCATCTATATGGCTGCCGCGGTGAAGGCTCCTGTAGCCGAAGGACAAGCCGTGCAGACGCAGTACAGCGCGGAACTTAGCTCCATGGCCATATTCGCGGCCTCCGTAGCGGGCGGCTGCCTTGGCTTTTTACGATACAATACCTATCCCGCCCGCGTGTTCATGGGCGATACCGGCTCCATGGCGCTTGGCGGCGCAATATCCGCAATGGCCATATTCAGCCGCAGCGTGCTGCTGCTTGCCATAATGGGCGGCTGCTTCGTGGCCAGCAGCGTTTCCTGCATATTGCAGGTTGGCTCCTATAAGCTGAGAAAAAAGCGCATATTCAAAATGGCCCCGCTGCACCATCATTTCGAGCTTCTGGGCTATACCGAAACGCGCATAGTTTCGGTATATATGATAATTACCGTACTGCTTTGTTTAGTGTGCCTGTTGGCATATCTATAAAATTTTTGTTTGGTCGTTCGGTGCGTGCGGGCGAAGCCGTGGTTCCTTGGCGCTTGGCACGGCGTGCGCTTGAAGGTTAAGATGCTTGAGACAGAGCGCGGCTCTTTTGTCTCAAGCCTCCTGACCGGCACTGAACGGCCCCTTTTTTTACGAATAAATGCACGCGCATTCAATATAACTTCAACCATAAGGGGGAGGTAAAGGGCAAATGGAAAAGAACGGGAAAAAAGCGGTGGTCATAGGCATGGCCAAAAGCGGCATAGCCAGCGCAAAGCTTTTGTATGAGCTTGGCTATGACGTTACCGTAAACGATATGAAAACGGACATAAAGGGTCTAAAGGAAGAACTGAGCGGCATAGAGTATAAAGACGCGCTGGGTGTTGACCATGCCGAGGCTGTAAAGGGCGCGGATCTTGTTGTATTAAGTCCGGTGGTGCCCATATTCAGCCCCTTTGTTGACGAGGCACGCGCGGCAGGCGCGGAGGTCATAGGCGAGATAGAGCTTGGATATCGCTACTGCAACCGCGGCACAAAGTTCATTTGCATAAGCGGCACAAACGGCAAAACCACCACCACCGCGCTTACGGGAGAATTATTCAAGGCTGCCGGAAAGCATACCTTTGTGCTGGGCAACATAGGCGTGCCCATAACGGCGCATGCGCGCGAAACTAAGGCGGGCGACTATGTTGTGGCAGAGACGGCGGCATTGCAGCTTGAAAGCATTGCGGACTTCCATGCGAATGCGTTCGGCATGCTGAATATTACCGAGGACCATCTGAACCGCTTCCAGTACAAGATGGAGAATTACATTGCCGCAAAGTGCCGCGGCTTTGAAAACCAGACAGAGAACGACTTTGCCGCGCTGAATTACGACGATCCGATAGTTAGGGACATGGCAAAGCTTACACGGGCAAGGATACTTTATTTTTCGCAGGAGACCGAGCCGGAAAACGGCGCGTTTATAAGAAACGGAAGAATTATATTCCGCCTGGACGGCAAGGAGACGGACCTTATCGCAACAAGCGAGCTGAGGATACCGGGCAGGCATAACATAGAAAACGCGCTGTGCGCGATATGCCTTGCCATGAGCCAGGGGCTTGACGCGGAGGGCGTAAGGCGCGGACTCAGGGAATTCCCGGGCGTTGAGCACAGGATAGAATTCGTGCGGGAAAAGGACGGCGTGGCATGGATAAACGATTCAAAGGGCACCAACCCCGATTCCACCATAAAGGCTGTGCAGGCCATGACGCGGCCCACGATACTGCTGCTTGGCGTGGGCAATTACGACAAAAAGAGCGACTTTGCGCCGCTGTTTGAAGCGTTTGACGGCAAGGTGAAGGCGGTTATAGCAAGCGGGCTTAACGTGCCGGCGATAAAGCTTGCCGCGGAAAAGACGGGGTATTCGCCCGTGTATGTGAACGACGGGCCTATGATAGATATGCTAAAGCAGGCGGAAGAGCTGGCCCAAAGCGGGGACGCGGTGCTGCTTTCCCCTGCGGCGGCAAGCTGGGGCATATACGATAACTATGAACAGCGCGGCGAAATATTTAAGGAGCTTGTGAATAAGCTTTAACGTATTAAAACGCGGCTGAGCAAGGAGGCAAAGTGGAGCATGTAAGCAACTCTCCGGCGCTGAACTCCCGGGGAAAGGCGCAGAACGCGCGCGTAAGGCCGATGCAGAAGCGGCAGGGGCCGCTTGATTTCGCGCTGCTTATAACCGTGGTCATAATATGCGCGTTCGGCCTTGTCATGGTGTTTTCCGCCAGCTATTATTACGCGCAGAGCAGGAACATGGACAACGGTTTTTATTACCTTAAAAACCAAAGCATGTATTTTGCGATAGGCTTTGCGCTGATGCTCGCGCTCAGCTTTTTTGATTATCATGTTATTGAAAAACTGAAAACGCCGATGCTCATATTGATAATCGTGCTTATGCTGGCGGTCGTTATATGGGGCGTGGAGCGGAACGGCGCAAAGCGCTGGCTTGATTTTACCCGCCTTGGAATACCGCTTTCGTTCCAGCCGTCTGAAATGGCAAAATTCGTGCTGGTGCTGTATATGGCTTCGTTCATGTCCAAACGCCCGCAGCTTATGGCAAGCTTTTCGCACGGCATAGTGCCCATGCTTATAATAATGGGCGTTTTCGGCATATTGCTGCTGGCGCAGAAGAACATGTCCATGATGGTCATAATGGTCATGACGGGCGCGGTGATGCTGTTTTTCGGCGGGGCGCGGATGGCGCACCTTGTTACGCTTGCGGGCATAGCGGCGCCGGTAATGGTGATTGCGGTATTGAGCGAAGAATACAGAAAGGCCAGAATGACAATGTTCTGGGACCCGTGGACCAGCAAGGCGGACGGCGCGTATCAGCTGCGGCAGTCGCTTATAGCGCTCGGCTCCGGCGGGATATTCGGCAAGGGGCTTAACTTCAGCCGGCAGAAGCTGCTGTTTCTGCCGTATGGCGAAAGCGACTTTATATTTGCGATAATAGGAGAGGAACTTGGGCTTATCGGCTGCGTGCTGCTGATGGGCGCATACGCGTTCCTTGTATACAGGGGCATACGCATTGCCATGCGCTGTAAGGACCGCTTCGGCAGCCTGCTTGCCGCGGGTATAACCAGCGTAATAGGCATGCAGGCGATAGTAAATATTGCGGTTGCCACAAGCAGCGCCCCCACCACCGGCCAAACGCTGCCGTTTATAAGCGCGGGCGGCACAAGTTTGGTAATATTTTTAAGCGCGGCAGGCATTTTGCTCAACGTTTCGCGCAATACGCAATAATGCGCTGAAAAAACGCGAACAATACCGCCGCTTCCCGCATAATAATGAATGTGCTTAGCTTTTATGCGGGAAGGAGAAACAGATGGCATCCATTTTGGTTTCCGGCGGAAGAAAGATAGTTGGTACGGCGCGCGTATCGGGCGCGAAGAACGCGGCGCTGCCCATATTGGCCGCAACGCTTATTGCAAGGGGCCCTGTGGAGCTGACCGATTGCCCACATTTGAGCGATGTTGAAAATATGCTCAAAATACTGCGCTCGCTGGGCGTAAGCTGCTCGCTTGAAGCAGGCACGGCGCATATAGACGCGGCAAAGGCCGAGCGCTGCATAATGCCGCAGAGCATCAGCAAGGAGATAAGATCGAGTATATTCATGCTGGGGCCGCTGCTGGGGCGCTTCGGGCGGGCGGTATGCACATTCCCCGGCGGATGCGAAATAGGCCACAGGCCGATAGATCTGCACCTGAAGGGGCTTATGATGCTGGGCGCGGACGTGCGCGAGGAGCGCGGGCTGATAATATGCGAAGGCAGGCGGCTGAGGGGCGCGGACATACATTTGGATTACCCAAGCGTGGGCGCAACGGAAAACATTATGATGGCCGCAGCGTGCGCGGAGGGAACAACAACCGTGTTCAATGCGGCGAGAGAGCCCGAAATAGACGACCTGGCGCGGTTTTTGAATGAGCTTGGATATAAAATTGAAGGCGCGGGCAGTTCGACCATAACCATCCGCGGCGGCGACGCAGCGGAGAAAAAGACAACGCACCGCATAATACCGGACAGAATAGTTGCAGGCACGCTTATGACTGCCGCGGCGATAACCGGCGGAGAGCTTACGCTGACAAACGTTAATACGGAGCATATAGGCAGCATTGCGGCAAAGCTGAAGGAAGCGGGTTCCGTAATAACTGCGGGCGAGGGGATGCTGCACATAAGTTCGCCCGACAGACCAAACGAAATACGCCTTACGGAAACCATGCCGTACCCTGGCTTCCCAACGGATATGCAGGCGCAGCTTTTCGCGCTGTGTACCATTGCCAGGGGAACGAGCGTGATTGTTGAAAACGTGTTTGAAAACCGCTACCGCCACGCAGCGGAGCTGGGGCGCATGGGCGCAAGCTTTACGCAAAAGGACAGGACGGCGATAATACGCGGCGTTGATAAGCTGACGGGCGCAAGGGTGAAGGCATGGGATCTGCGCGGGGGCGCGGCAATGCTGCTTGCGGGGCTTGCGGCAGAAGGCGAAACGATAATAGACCACGCGGAATTGATAGACCGCGGGTATGACAAGCTGCATGAAACGCTCAATGCACTGGGCGCGCAAATAATACGAAAGGAAAACTGATGCTGTGAGGGGCGAAGGGAACGAGCCATGGCGCGAAAAGGCGGCCGAAGAAAGCCACAGGCTTAATTTAAGACCCTTCAAACGGGCGGATGAGCCGGAGGTGGAAGAAGAATACGAAGAAGAACGGATAACGGCCGAAGAAACCGCAGAAGATGAAAATACGGGCGAAGAAGCAAGCGCAGCGGACAGCACAGACGATATAGATACCGAAGAAACGGAAGATACAGCCGAGACGGAAGCCGAGGAAGAACAGCCGGACGGCGAAGATGAGGCGGACGCGGAGCAGGAAGAGAATGCCGACCCGTTTGCGGATGAGCCTTTTTTTGAAGCGGAAGAGGACGAGGAAGAACCAAAACCCAAGAATAAAAAGAAGCGCACCGTGGGCGAGGCCAAGCGCGCGGACGCAAGGCGCAAAAGGAAGCTGACCGAGAAGGAAAAGCGCGCGCGCCAAAGAAGAAAAAAGATAATCAAACGGGCTGTTTTGATAACGACGGCGGTAATGCTTGTGACTGCGGCGGTGCTGACATATTTTATGCTTATTGTGGACAGCATAGAGATATATGGCTGCACGCATTATGACGCACAGGAGCTCATACGCGCATCGGGACTGAGCGTGGGCAAGCACATGTGGCTTGAACGCATTGACGAGGCGGAAAACCGAATGGAGCAGAATGCATATATCGCCTCCGCCGTTGTTACCCGCGTGTATCCGGACAAGCTGGTGGTGAACATAACAGAGCGCGAGGAAGCGGCGGTGCTTGTGGGCATGAATGCGCAGGCGGTAATAGATAAGGACGGATATGTGCTTTATATAGGCGCACGCGCGGACTATTCAGGGCTTATACAAATATCGGGCATGGGCAGCAGCGGTTATCATGTTAACCAAAGGCTTGGTGAAGAATCGGACTTCAATTCCCGCACTATGATAAGCCTGCTTGAGGCCGTGTATTCCGCCGGACTTGAAAAGGAGATAATCGGAATAGACCTTGGCAATCCGCTGAGCATAAATATGGAAACCGCGTCCGGCGTAAGGATACACCTTGGCCAGCCGGACAGGGCGGAAGAAAAGCTGGCCGATTTTAAGACCGTTTTGCCAACGCTTAGGTCAATGGGGCATGATACGGACGGCACGCTTGACCTTTCCGCGCAGGGCGATCCGGTATATTCGCCGGAAAAGACGGCGGAACCGATAGCCATCGCAACGCCGGAAGTTACTACGGAGCTGAACACTACGCCTGACCCGAACGCTACGCCCGACCCGAATGCGACGGCGCAGCCGAGCGTAACGTCCACGCCTGAGGATACGCCAATGCGCACGCCCGGGCCTACGGACGCATTCTCCGGGTAATGGCAGGGTATGGGAAATATGTTGCCTAAACGTAACTTTTATACATTTAGGTGCAAATAATATTGCGAAAGCGGGCGCGCTTGTGGTATGCTGTTAACAGCTATATAAAGGCGGCTTGGTTAATACGGCAAAGGAGGCAGAATGGGTCAGAACACGGCAATACTCGATATCGGCAGTTCAAAGGTCATCTGCCTTATTTGCGGTACGGACGGGCGTGATAATATACTTGTGCAGGGCGCGGGCATAAAGGAATACCCGGGCTATAAGCACGGCGCGTTCGAGGATGAGCAGCAGCTTGCGGACGCAATTATAGATGCGCTCAGCGCGGCAGAGGCGGAGGCGCGGCACAGGGTGCGCGATATATCCGTTGGCGTTCCCGCGCCGTTTACAAAGCTTATTCTGCAGCAGGGCGAAGTGAACTTCAAGGGCAAGCAGCGGCGAATAACGCACCGGGACATAGACGACGTTATAAATGCCTCGCTTGACTTTGCGGCGCCGGACGGATATTCGCTTATCCATTCAACGCCTGTTGAGTTCACCGTTCAGGGCGCCGTAAGGGCGGACATGCCCATAGGCGTTATGGCGGAAGGCTTTTCGGCAAAGGTATCCCACCTTTATGTGGACAACCGCTTTAAGCAGCTTGTGAGCGACGCGCTGCTGCGCATTGGGCTTGATGCGGACATGTACATTGCCGTTCCGCTGAGCGAAGGCGTTTTCGTAATCCCCGAAAACGAGCGCAGCGAGGGCGCTGTGCTTATAGATTCGGGCGCTACGCATACGGATGTTTCGCTGGTTAAAAACGCGGCGCTTATGGACATGCGTACAATAGCCGTTGGCGGGGCGCACTTTACGTCCGACCTTGGCTACGGCATAGGCATAAAGGAAGCGGTTGCGGAAACCGTTAAGCGCAGATATGTTTATTCCCTTGATTATCAGGACAGTATAGACACTATACGCGTTCCCGGCGGGGGAATGATGTATGTTGAGCACGAAGCGATACAGTATATAATAGAAGAACGCACGCGTGAGCTTTGCCGGCTGATAAAGGAAGCGCTTGACGAAATGGGCGTGGAGATAACGCCTAAGCTGCCGGTTTATATGAGCGGCGGCGGGGTAACGCTGATGCGCGGCTGCTGCGAATTTATGGAAAAGGAGCTTGGCACAAGCGTTCAGGTAAGGATGCCCTGGATGCCAAGACTGTCCTCGCCGAATTATGCAAGCGCATTTTCCGTTATGGATTTCGTGATGCATGCATCCGATGAGGACAATGCCGGCAGGCTTGAGGGGGCAAGGCCGGGTAAAAACGTATTCAAAAAGCTGATAGACTTATTCAAATAATGAGGAGGACATGATATATGCCGTTTGGACTGGATTTTGAAAGCAGCCAGCCTGCGCAACTTAAGGTGGTTGGCGTGGGCGGCGCGGGCAACAACGCCGTGAACCGCATGATACAATACGGCCTGAAGGGAGTGGAGTTCATTTCGGTAAATACCGATAAGCAGGCGCTCTATCATTCCCGCGCAGGGCAAAAGGTTCAGATTGGCGAAAAGGCCACAAAGGGACTGGGCGCGGGAGCGGATCCCGAAATGGGCCGCAAGGCGGCGGAAGAAAGCCGCGAAGCCATAACCGAAGCCATTAAGGATAGCGACCTTGTGTTCATAACTGCGGGCATGGGCGGCGGCACCGGCACTGGCGCCGCGCCGATAGTTGCCGCATGCGCAAAGGAGCTGGGCATATTGACGATAGGCGTGGTCACTAAGCCTTTCGGTTTTGAAGGCAAGGTAAGGATGAACAACGCCATAAACGGCATAACCAACCTGAAGGAAAACGTTGATACGCTTATAATAATTCCTAACGACAGGCTGCTTGACACGGTGAACAACGTAACGTTTACCGAGGCGTTCTGCATTGCGGACGACGTGCTGCGCCAGGGTATTCAGGGCATAAGCGACCTTATTTCCCAGCCCGGCATAGTAAACCTTGACTTTGCGGATATTCGCACCATAATGCGCGAGCGCGGCATGGCGCACATGGGCATAGGCATGGCCTCCGGCGAAAACCGCGGCATAGAGGCCGCGAAGCAGGCCGTTGAAAGCAGCCTGCTCGAAACCAGCATAAACGGCGCGCGCGGCTTGATAATCAATATCACCGGCGGCCCGCAGATGGGCCTGAAGGAAGTGAACGAGGCTTCCGAATTCATCCGCAACTTCGCCGACCCCGGCGCGAACATCATATTCGGCGCGGGCATAGACGACGAGCTGGGCGATGCAATACGCATAACCGTTATAGCCACCGGCTTTGAAGGCGCGGACCAGGTAGCGGACAAAAAGCCCGAAAACTCCGTCCGCCAGACGATAGGCTCCATGAAGGCGCAGCGCAGCGAGCAGAAGGAGCCCGAAGTATGGTACGAGCGCCGCACGAGGAAGCCGGAATACTCCGCTCCCCTGCCCGACGGCGAGGAAGTGACCCCGCACGTTACGCGCAAGGATCTGAACAAGACCGAGTATAACCCCAAGGAGAAGAACAATCTGGATCTTCCCAGCTTCCTCAGAAACCGCGGAGAATAAGCGGACAAAGCATATTAAAGGAGCCGTAAAAGGCTCCTTTTTGCTTACATTCACAATTATTTCACTCTTTATCAATCTTAACCGGCTGGTTTACGGCGGGGCGTAAATGTATAATCCATTGCATAAGGAGTGGTATTATACGATGAAGGAATTATTGCTTAATGTGTTGGCGTTTGTTGTAACGGCGGGAATAATAGGCATACTTGCGCACATTTTGGGCGAAAAGCTGCCGCGCGCAAAGTTTGATCCGGAAAAATTCCCGTATGCGCCGTATGCATGGGAAAAGGACGGCAAGGTTTACGAAAAGCTGGGCATTGCCAAATGGAAGGACAAAATGCCGGACAAGAGCAAATTCGCTTTCGCCCAAAACAAAACCGTGCGCAAAAGCGTTGGCGGGGACGTATCCGGCGCGCATTTTGAACTGCTTGCGCGGGAAACCTGCGTGGCGGAGGCGGTGCATTGGGCGCTGCTTGTAATAAGCCCGGTGCTGCTTATAACGATGACGGGGTGGCTGAGCATAGTTGCAACGGTGCTTTACGGACTATCGAATATCCCGTTCATAATGATACAGCGATATAATAGGCCGCGGCTCGTGCGGCTGTATAAGCGGATGAACGCAAGGCAGGGAGGGCAGAATAAGTGAAGCTGCTGATATTATCCAGCAACAACGGCGAAGGGCATAACAGCGCGGCAAAGGCGCTGATGGAACAGGCGGAGGCGCGCGGTATAAGCGCAATAATAGCCGATACGCTTATGTTTGATTCCCCGCGCCGTTCCGAACGAATAAAGCAGATACATATAAAAAGTGCGCTGTATAACCCACGCATATTCAAGACAGGGGAACGCATAGCCGCGCGCATGGCAGATGGGCCGTATCAATCGGCGATATACTATGAAAGCGCTGGCTTTGCGGACAGAATAGCCAAATTTTGCAGCATAAACGGCGTGGATACAGTAGTTGCTACGCATGTATTTGCGGCGGAGGCGATGAGCTATCTGAGAAACTGGGGAATGCCGTTTAAGGGTTATTTCGTGGCAACGGATTATTGCTACACAACGTTTGTGAGCGATACCTGCCTTGACGCATATTTTGTGCCGCATAAGGACATAGTGGCGGATTATGAAAAGAAGGCGCCGAACAGGCTGTATATCCCAAGCGGAATACCCGTATCGGAAAACAAGATAATAAAAACGGATAAGCGCACCGCGCGCGAAAGGCTTGGCCTGCCGCAGGACGTGCCGATACTTATGATGATGACGGGCAGTATGGGCTTTGGAAACGTGAAGGAACTGACGGAGCGGCTG
>ULYB01055463.1_pt1 | contig 12609 bp, 8 predicted proteins | sample 1961761 | NCBI WGS metagenome assembly ULYB01 (sample SAMEA4835852, study PRJEB28245) | human gut metagenome | biome: gut microbiome; material: fecal sample | place: Denmark | collected 2008
AGAAAGAGTAGCTGACGATGCCAAACGTTGCAATAATGATAGAAGTTGGGGATCTTACTTCGGATTATTAAAGCATGCAGACACATGGTCATTAATGCGCAAAATAGAAAATAAAATGAGACTTACGGAACTTACTAACAAGATCAAGATTGATCGCAAAATGGATGCTAAGAATATCCTTCCTAAAGAATTACTAGGCGAGGTTATATCCATTTATGAATATGAGATTAGATATGATTCTAAAGGCAATGCCAATTGGATTAAATGTTTAATTGGTATGGATGAAAAGGATGAAGATGGAGAATCTACTGGGAGAACAATCGCAAGAGAATTTCATGGAAACTTTCAAGGGATCATACAATATATTATCTTGTGCGAAAAGGCTTTTGGAAAGAAACAATTATTACCTTTGGAGGATGTTGAGATTGAGAATCAATGTGGATACATATTCAAAGGAAGTACTAATCAATTAGAATATATAAGTAAAGATGAAAACAATTAATTATGTAGCTATTCCGGCTTTTGAATCGGAAGATATTAATAGAGATAAAACTGAATGGAAAAACGGTCAGTGTATTTCTATAGACGAAGGGAATTTTGTAACTTTATACATTGGTCATCATACTGAAGAAACGATAACTCTTGAGAATGGTTCCGAATATACTCCCATGAAAGCATTTCCTATTAGAGTCATGAAACCAGTAAACAGGGATATGGCTATTAACGCAGCAGAGATGGAAGCTTATTGCCTTAATTCTGCAATGGAAGTAGCTAGTTTTTCTGCATCAATGGCTCGGAAACATCGTGAGAATTCAAAAGATCAGGAAGTAAAAGAGCATGATGCATTTATATCTTGGGTGAAAGAAGAATTAACAAAAATAGGGTATTAACTTAAAAATTAACAATTATGAAATATATCGTATTTCCGGTAGAAAAATTAAATGAAGTACCACAGGGGATTCTTGATGAATTACATTTAGTTCCTCGTAAAAACAATAATGGGACTGAAGTGATAATGAAATTGAGTCATTATGAATTACTCTTTCCTGTTGCTGCATTACTTCCATTGACTGATGATGAGACTCCACTTGAGCCTGTGTATCCATATCCGGTATATGAAAATGAAGAATTATCAGCCTTATTGTCATCATTCGAATGGTCGGGAGAGGAGGTTATAGCTCCTGTTTTGGAAACTATATCACCTAAGACGTCTACGAGATCAACAAAATCCAAGAAAACTACTGTATTATAAATTTATTTGTTATCTTTGTATACAATAGCGAATAATATATTTCTGTATGGATTGGACAAACATATTAATGTTGATATTCGGTAGTGGTGGGGCTATTGCCGGAGTTTCGTCTTGGATTAAGACAAGACCGGAAAAGATATCTTATGAAATAAAGAATCTTCGGGAAGTTATAGATGAAGTGAAAGAAAATCGTGAAGAAGACAAAAAAGAGTATGAGAACAACAAACTAAAGTTGGAGAGAAGATTAGGGGAAATGGAAATTAGAAATTCAGTTTTAGAGAAATCGATTCAACAATGGTTTAAATGTCATCACTTACCGCAAAATGGAATTTGTCCAGTCGCAGATTTTGTAGATAAATCAGAAGAACTCATAAAGAAAAGAGTTGAAAATGCAAAGAAACAATTATAAAACATGCCCGGCAGTCCAAAAGGAATCTACCGGGCACTACGTTTTATTTCATAAATTAAAAGTTCTCATTTGCAAATATAGATATATATTCGAATATAACAAATAAAATGGTCGAAAAACTCTCAATATTTTCATTGGGACAGGACGGTAGCAAAACTCCTTTCCCTAACAATGGAGCACAAGCTGTAATAGCTGACTACCAATTTGTATCCGGGAGAATGGGTTCAATTAGCCTTTCGGCTACTTTAATGTATCCTCGTTGTCTTGATAATGAATGGGATGAGACACAGTTTGTTGAATTTAGGGGAGAAAAATATTATATCTTCACTACTCCTTCTTCTTCCAAATCCAATACCGATTTAAGATGGAAGCATGACCTTGTATTTACTTCAGAAAGGATTCAGCTTGACAATACATATTTTTATGATGCGGTATCACCTGATGCTGCCAATATAGATCAATACGTTAGTAATAGCACTAAGTTCACATTTTATGGTGATATAAATGAGTTTGCTAAACGTATGAACTATTCTTTAAAATATTCAGGTCTAAAATATTCCATTGTTGTAGATGAAGGAATTAGCTCAGAAGGTAAACTGATGACTTTTGAAGATAAGTTTTTCAGTGAAGTCTTACAGCTAGTTTTTGAAACATATGAATTACCATATTATTTTGCAGGCAGAGTAATACATATTGGATTTTCCAGTAATGCGATAACTCAGACATTTAAATATGGGCATGACAACCAACTCCTTTCAATCACTAAGACAAACGCTAATTATCGTATAATTAATAGATGTACGGGTGTTGGTAGTGATGAGAATATTCCATATTACTATCCGAATGATAATCCAAAAGGAGATATAGGCGTACAAGCTGATGCAAATAATACTGCAATTAAACAAGCGGACATTCGGATTTCTGACAAAGATTTGTTTGCAGAGAAGGTAAATATAAACGAGACTATAGAATATCGTGAAGGTGAAGCCGCAAATGCATATAGCTATAATTTGTGGTCTGACACTGGAATGCAGTATCAATATACTCTTAAGAATCAAGTAGAAATCCCACGTGTTGAAGTAATAAATACTGTTCCAAAAACAGGAGTATGGAAGGGGACTATCCGGATGCGATTAAAAATGTATCGTGAAGGAAAGATGAGAGTGGGAATTCAGCCATTAATGAGACGGGTTTGGAAGAATGCAAATCCCCCTACCAAAGATTGGCAACCCGAAGGTCTTGAAATGAAATTTTCAGATGCGGAAAACAACAACCTGACTTATACAAAGTTAAATACATGGGATTATAGTTTAGGTGATCTTGCAATAGGAGAATATAATTTAGATTTTATATTTCCATTCCAAACCAATGAGTTTATAGACTATTATAAAGTCTATGCTGTCATTAAAGCAATCAGCATTGGATATGATGGCAAATATTGGTTTTTAAATAATGCGGTAGTATCTCTTCCTGCTATTGGTATTAGTATTACTAAAACTCCTGCTGTGGGAGATAAGTTTAAGCAAATTGAATTAAAGACAGATTATATTCCATATGCTCAGAATCTGATGCCTCCTATCTATAGAGAGAGCAAGGGATTGCAGCACTTTTACAATGCTAAGAATAATACATATAAGATTCCCGGTACAAATGAATATTATACGTTTGAAAACGAATATACTGAAGGGAATCCTAAAGAAATAATTGTAAAATTTGAAAATATTAAACCTTCAATTAAGGGAGTTAGGAATGCTGCCGGACAATTAATTGGAGAGATTGCGGCTATTGCATTTGACGATGAGGATAATGACGAATTAGATAAAAAAACAAATGCATATCTACATCCATATTTCTATGTAAAATTAAGGAAGACAGATGGTACATATGGATTCAATCTATTCGAGCAAGGTATTTCAAGCGGTGAGATGACTCTTTCCATGACAAGTGGTAAATGTGCTGCTTGTAATTTCATAGTAGAAGTAAAAGAGGAAGGTGAAGGTGAAAAAGCAATATTTCAGAATCCAGTACAAGTTGATAGCAATGGAAATATTGTTCCCGGTAACGCTGCAGAGAAAATTAACAAAAAAAATATTCAGGAAAGACAGCAGAATACTAGGACAAATGAAGTTTGGTTAGCTTTAAAAAAAGATGATTCGACTTTCAATATAGTTATGCCTAATGAAACGAATAACTATAAGCCGGAAGCCGGAGACTCTTTTGTTATTCTAAATATTAAGCTACCACAAGCATATATATTAAGCGCAGAGAACGATCTGAAAGAAGAGATCATTCGATATATGGCTCAGAACAATAGCGAAAAATTTAATTTCTCAATAACATTTAGCCGTATATATTTAGAAAATCATCCGGATATTCTTGCTCAATTAAATGAGAATGCTCGTTTGCAAATTGAATATAATTCTCAAAAGTATGAATTATATGTATCTAATTATACATACAAAGTTTCCAATAATGAGATATTGCCGGAAATTACTGTTGAGCTTTCAGATACGATTACAATACGAAAGGGAACATTACAAAAATCTATTTCTGCGGTTCAACAAAGTCTATTAAGCACTATCGGTTCTATTGACTTTCTGAAGATGGGATTAAAATACTTTCTTCGTAAAGATGTGCCTGATACTGCATTAGAGCATATTACATTTAATGATGGCATTCTTGTAAGAGGTAAAAATGCCATTGTTGAAGAATCAGCCAATGTTATATATGAGGAAGACGGTAATGCTATCTATGAGGAATATTCAGAACCTATAATGCCTATAGCTGAGGCTAATACATTAGGATCTCTTGATAATGTAGATGCTATTGTTGATGGGACTGTAAACGATAAAGTTCTTCTTGTTAAGAATCCCGGAAGTACGCAGTGGACTCAGGAAAAAATGTCCATCAATGTGGATAGTATTATCTATATATCTACACAGACATTATTGGATAGTACTAGAACGACAGATTTAACTTTGAGCGCAGAAGATCATCAGGCAATTATCAAACTCTATGGAGATAAAAATGTATCCAAAAATACAGTTGTTTATAGAGGGAAAGAGAAACTAGGAAATCAATATTTGGTAGCTCTTTCAATGTATGCCAATTTTTCTATCATTCCTGCATCTGAAGAAGGTGTCATGGATGTGGCTTATGTAAATCCGTCAGACGGTTTTCTTTATGCATTTAAAATTAAAACAAATGAAAATCGCAGTATTGCTACCGTTCCGGAAAAGAAATCAAGTGGAGGAGAAATTATCATTGATAGTGCTCTTTCTACAGAATCAGAAAAACCGGTAATGAATAAGATCATAACTCAATATATTAATGAGCTTATGGATGCTGTATTCCAAATAAGTATGACTTCTTTTAGTGGAGGAGGCACTTATGAAATCGGAAGCAGTACAAAACCTGTATTGAGTTGGGTTATTAAAAGAAAAGGAGAGGAGGTTAATCCTACCAATGCAACTGTGAACGGTAACAAGGAAGGTGTAGCGGCTAATTTTAAGTCTTATACATCTCCGGTTGAAATTACATCTAATAAATCATATACTGTAATAGCATATTATAATTCTCAATCAGTGACTAGATCGGCATCATATTCATTTCTCAGTAAAAAGTATTTTGGAGTTTCTCCAAATACGACTTTGACAAATGATGAAATATTAGCATTAAGCGGATGGGCATGGGCTAATAGTAGAACTATGAGCGAGTCCCTATTTGATTGCACAGGAGGTCGTTATCCATATTACGTAATTCCTGCAAGCATTTATTCAGGACTTGAAGTATGGGTAGGTCAGTTTAGAAATACAGACATAGTTGTTACTGATCAAAATGTAGTCAATGCACAAGGTTATACGGTAGCTTACAAAGTTGTGAGATTAAATACTATACAGTACGGTAAATTATACATATCATTCAAATAAACAGTCATGGCAGATATACCCGGAACCAATGTCGCCTCCATGATAACTCCGTTTACAACGCAGGATATCATCGCTACACATAGTGAAACATATGGACAAGGAGGCTATAGAAGTGAGAAAACAGTTGCAGATATGAACGCAATTATTGCGTCCCGTAGAAAAGAAGGTATGATCGTTCATGTCTTAGATGAAGACAAGGATTATATCTTAAAGGACGGTAAATTTGTTGTGAAGACAAGTGAGGTCATTGTCGATTCAGCATTGAGCACTACTTCTCTTAATCCCGTTCAAAATAAAGTAATTACCAATGCTTTAAATTCCAAACAAAACTCTTTGATTAGCGGAACTAGCATAAAGACCATTAATAGTGTATCTTTGTTAGGTTCCGGCAATATAAATATACCTGTTATAACAGTAGATAGTGCAACAAGTTCTACATCTACAAATCCTCTACAAAATAAGGTTATAACAGCTTCCATTACTGATATAAATACTAAATTAACGCCAATATCTACAGCATGGAACAAGAAAAATACAGCTAATGGTCTTCTTGTATTAGATACAGCAGGATTAGTTCCTAGCAGTAATCTTCCTTCCTATGTCGATGATGTATTGGATGTGTATGCTACATATGATCAATCAGCAACTGGAACTATATCAAATGTTAAATTATATACAGATTCATCTAAAACGATTGCAGTAGTTCCGGAAACAGGAAAGATATACATTGATGTTTCATCCGGCAAACCTCCATATCAATTCAGATGGTCAGGTACAGCATATGTTACATTGAATACCGGAGGACTTATTATTGGTACTATATCCGGTACAGCATTTGATGGTGGAAAAGGACAAGAATTATATTCTGAATATGCAGGAAGCCGAAAAACTATTTATCAAAGAGCATATTCCTTCTTCAATGCCATTACTCCTGCTTCAGATAAATTCATGCAAAATATATCAGCATCTTATACTGCCACTGCCATATCACTGACTAAAGCATATAAGAACTTTGCAGGGACATCATCATCAGAATCATTAACTATAAATGCTGCTACTACAAGTAATGCAGGAGTAATGTCTGCAGCAGATAAAACTAAGTTAGATTCATATCAAGCCTCAACAGGAGCTACTCCGAATTCAATTGCCAAGAGAGATGAGAATGGAGACCTTACAATGCGGTATCCAATTACTAATGCCGGAGTAGATAATAGCTCATCTATTGATTATGTCGTATATATAAGCAATTCTGCTACAAAGTTTATGAGACATTGTTCATTGTCTCATTTTACCGATGTAATGCGATTGGTTACAACAACAAGTAGAGGATTAATGTCTCCGGCTGACAAAAAGAAACTGGAAGATATTGATACAGAGAAGTTCCTTCGAAAAGATATTGATGATATAGCAAATGGAAATATTACTTTCAATAATGGTATTTATGTGAAAGGTTCATATGCTAACCTTCAATCAATTTTTGAACAAGGAGGAAATTCTATCCTTGAACAAGGAGAAAACGGGATTATAGAAACAGCAGAGACACAAGCAGCACCAACTGATATTACATTAGCTGATTTAGCTAATGTTGATGGCACAGTTAACGAACCTGCATACAAGAGGATGATTTTAACTAAACTTGCCGGAGCTACGACATGGACACAAGAATACATTGATCCTCTTATTGAAATTACAGAAGCTCCTAGCAATAATTTATATTATGCTAGAAGAAATAAAGCATGGGTTAATTTTACTCCTTTTTCCGGTAATTATTCAGATTTATCGGGAAAACCGACTATTCCTACTAAATTAGCAAATCCATATGCATTAACCTTTTCCGGAGCAGTAACTGCAACATATGACGGATCAGGCGCAGTCAATGTAAATATACCTGTCGGTGGAGGAGGTGGTGGCGGAAGCGTTATCGTAGATAGCTCTCTTAGTACAACTTCGGTAAATCCTGTACAGAATAGGGTTATAACAAATGCTATTAATAATGCCAATAGTAGCATACAAACCAATGCTGATAATATTGAAGCGATAATGGCTATTATCGCCAATATACCATCTATAAGTATAGATACTGCATTGAGCACAACAAGTACCAATGCTGTTCAGAATAAGGTGATAACTGCCGCCTTAAATTCCAAACAGAATACACTTGTGTCAGGTACTAATATTAAAACGATTAACAGTCAAAGTATTGTAGGATCAGGAAATGTCAATCTCACTTATTCTTTTTCTCAGATAACTTCTAAACCAACTACCTTATCGGGATATGGAATTTCGGATGCATATACAATGACGCAAGTAAACAATGCCTTTGTATCTTTAAGCGGAAATGTAATTAGAACATCAGGGAAGCTATCAATGGCAGCAGACGTATTTGCAGATGATGGCTCCACAGGTGGTCTTGATATGAGAAATTCAAATATTGTAGGTGTAAATGGTATATATTTTAAAGATGCATCAGATAGTGACGGTGAATATATCAATTTTTACAGAGATTCTACTCATGTTGATTCTTTATATGCATTAAATGGAGAATTACGATTTAAACCTAATAGAGTATTAGGTGCTATAACGACTGCATCAAATATAATTCTTCATACGGGGAATTATACATCATATGTACCTACAAAAACAGGGACGGGAGCAACAGGGACTTGGGCAATAAGCATTACAGGAACAGCCGAGTTATCTAAAGCTACAAATTTAATCAATGGATCATATACAGGAAGTGGAGGAAAACAACCGCCATCTTATATACCATCAGGGAAGATTAGATTTAACATGATGGATACTGTTGTTGGTACTGACTCTAACTATAAGGATTTCATATTAATGGACAGTTATACTGGTAATGATGTTCCTTATGTTACTGCAATTGGAGTAAGAAAAACTTCAACTCCTGAAGCATATATAATGTCAGGTGCAAAAGGCAATACAACAGAAGCTAATTGGGTTAAGACTACTTTATTAAGTGCTCTTAACTACAATAACTATGCACCATCTAAAACCGGATTAGGTGCTAGTGGCACATGGAATATTAATGTATCAGGATCAGCAGCCTCAGTAGCATGGGTAAATGTTTCCAATAAACCTAATTTTGCAGCAGTTGCAACTTCCGGTTCATATAATGACTTAACTAATAAACCTACAATTACAAATATAACAGTTGACTCAGCCTTATCGACTACTAGCACTAATCCATTGCAAAATAAAATTATCACTACTGCACTAAATGGCAAGCAAGCAAATCTTGTTTCGGGAACAAATATTAAGACTGTAGGAGGACAGAGTCTACTTGGTAGTGGTAATATTGCATTTCCTACAATAACTGTTGATTCTGCTTTAAGTTCCACTTCGACGAATCCTTTGCAAAACAAGGTAATTAATAGTCAATTTGAAAGTGTTACTACAGGAATGCAGTTAATTATGAGTTTATACAATGAGATTAAAACAAGTGCTTTAACCTCTTCTAGTGTTGTTACGTCTATTACTACAGAAAATAGTGATAGTACATCACTAGTAACATCTGTTAAATCCGTTGTTAGCTATATAAGTGATAATTTAATTGATCCTATAACTCCTATACTTACGGCTTATCTAACTCAAAATACCAAAAATGGTATGTTGATTTTGGATTCAAATGGTAAAGTTCCTAGCAATTTATTGCCGGGCACATTGTTAACATTAGGAACAACATCTACTACGGCTTTTAGAGGTGATTATGGTAACATCTTATTTACTAACTTTGGATCGGGAACAAGTTTAACAGGTACTCAGCGTGCTAGAAACTTTTTTAACTCTATAAATCCTGCTGATGAGTATTATTATTGTGGAGCTTCTGTAAGTGCTAGTAAAATTGATATTGAGATAGAAGTAGCCAAAAGAAATTTTGATACTTCTAGTGAAACTTATGATTACATAAATCTTCCTGCTGTTACATTAAATAGCGCAGGAGTATTAACATCTACCCAATTTACTAATTTATCAAATAAACAGGAGAAATTAGTTTCCGGCACAAGTATCAAAACCATCAATGGACAATCATTATTGGGAAGTGGTAATATTAATATTTCAGGGGGGGGATTGAACTCATATACAACTACTCTTGATATTTTTAATATATCAAATGGTCGAACTATTACTTCTACAGAATTTGCAGAAGTAGGAAGAATTGTGACGGCTGTAAGAGAAGGAAAACAAATATTATATAACTATCAGGTGGCTGAATTTGGTACAGGAGTATTAAACTGCCATTTAGCGGATGATTTAACTTGTCTATCATGGGTAGTTACAAGTTATACTGATACTGAAATATTCTATATCGATCCAACATTATCTACTGATAAATGGGCAAGAATATCATTAGTAAAATCAGATTTTTCAAATATAACTTCCAAATCCTTCGGCTCCTCATCAAGTTACTACAAGCTTCCGGATGGGTTGCTGATTCAGTGGGGGTATAGCACTAATTCAGGTATAGGCAAAGTGATATATTATCCAATATCCTTTTTTAATACTTATTACTCTGTGCATTTAACTGGAACTAGATCTGTACATAGTAATTACATGTATTCTTTTGATATATATACTAAAAGTGTAAGCTCTTTCACAATGGATTCCGTTTACCATAATAATGATTCCGACAATGGGGGATTTAGTATTAGTTTTTATTGGTTTGCTATTGGTAGATGGAAGTAATTATTTCCAATTACCTATAGCTAACCATGTGAAATTCCATGCTGTTTCATTAACATTGCCGCCTTGTGCTATATATCTAGTTAAGAGATCAAATGATGATCCTCCTTTACTATAATACATAGGGGCATATACTATTTTTTCTGATGTATTCACTGCTTCGCCTGTGAATTGTATAGTATAATATGCAGTTTTAAAGGTAGTGGGGAAATATATTTTTTTAATTCCTGCGCCGCCTCCAGTTGTCCCCCACTGAATCAGCAACCCATCCGGAAGCTTGTAGTAACTTGATGAGGAGCCGAAGGATTTGGAAGTTATGAATTAAAATAGTATTTTTACAAAAAATATGAGATATGATGTATTGGAAACAAGGCTTTTACGATGAACCTGTAGAGGGAAGCCTAGAAATAACAGATGAATATTGGAGAGAGCTTTTGACTGGGCAGGAAAATGGTTTGGAAATCCATGAAGATTCTAATGGGTATCCAATGCTGAGACAACATGTATATACTTTAGAAGAAGCAGTACAAATGAAGGAAATAGAAATTAATGCTTATGACTCTTCTGACAAGGTAAACTGTTTTATACTTGATGGGGAATCCGGATGGCTTAATAAAGCAGATCGAGCAGGATTAATCAACTCCATTAACATAGAAAAAGATGCAGGAAGAACCGAAACAAAAATTTGGTTTAACAATAAAAAACATCCTCTTCCAGTAGACTTTGCTTTAGACATGATTAAAAAAATAGAATTATACGCTATTGACTGCAATGATACGACTGAAGAACATTTGGCTATTATAAAAGAATTTGCTACTGTTCAACAAGTACAGACATTTGATGTTACTAAAGATTATCCTGAAATATTAACGTTTAAAAGTAAAAAAGATGAAGAAAGTATTTTATAACTCATGGTTAGCTAAGGCTATCTTATTTCCACAGTTTTCTACAATTACTATTATGGCTTGGGTATTTACTAAATATCGTTCCCTTAAACAAGCCGTTATTAATCATGAATGCACACATGCTCGTCAATGGACTGAATTAGCTATTGCTTCAGGAATACTGATTTGGCTTGGAATATTGATCTTTGGTTATTCGGCATGGTATTTATTATTTGCGGCAGTAGTCTTTTATATTTGGTATGGCTTAGAATATGGGATTCGTTTTTTGATTTCTACTATTTTAGATGATGGGTGTACGGCACATGATATATATAAAAGCGTTTCTTTTGAACAAGAAGCCCGTTTTTCTGAGGAAGATAATAATTATCTAGAAAATAGCAATTATTTCGCATGGACTAAATTTTTATTTAAATAATACATAATGGCATATACATATGACAGTGGAGTAGAAAGAGCAGTCTACTCCACAAAAAAAACAGGAAGAACATTGCCAAACGGGGCAGCAGAGATGACTGAGGATTTTGATTCCGGTTTTTCCGGTCATGGCTTTAAAATATGGAAGACAGACGATGGATTTTATAAGATTGAAGCTGATGAATTAATGATTAGAAAATCATTAACAGCATTTGAACTTATCATTTCTCAGATACGTGCCATTAGAGGAAGTTATGCGATTACTCAAGGAAATGCGAAAATTAAGCATGTTGATACTTATACAGAAGGAGGTAAAGGGTATTATCGTATTGAAATAGAAGATGAGGTAAATACTATATTTGAACATGATTTTATTCGCTGCCAAAAAGGGAATAAGGAATATCATGTAGAAGTATCTAGCGTACATCAAGGTTATATTAATGTTCTTATGAGTGAATTTACTTCAGGATCAGATGGTGTTGTGGTAAATCCTCCGGAAGCAGGAGATGAAATTGTACAGTTTGGTAATTCTTCTAGAGATGCTGCATACGCTAACCGACATTCGGCTATTTATATGTCTGTAGACAATGGCGAGCCTAAGATTGATTTAATGACTAACATCTATACAAAAAACTGGGATGATACATTAAAGGTACGTATAGGTGGAGATCTTCCCGGTACAGATGGAGAACGAGGATTCTTTGCTGTTAATGGAAAACTTATGGGTGTAGATGAAGCCGGAGAAACAGTATATCAGATTAATCCTGATGGTAGTGGTTTTTTTGCTAGAGGTAAATTTTCGTGGACAGCAGATGGTGCTCCTTCTTTCTCAGGCAGTATATTCCTTCGAATAGATAATAATAATGTATGGAGAGTAACTGAAAACGGAGAGAATATCATTGGTAATGAAGATGGGCAAAGAATAGTTATAAGTCCATCTGATGCATCAATGACTTTTTTTAATGCGGAAGGAAATGCTGTTGCTATATATGATGG
>ULYB01041234.1_pt1 | contig 12537 bp, 10 predicted proteins | sample 1961761 | NCBI WGS metagenome assembly ULYB01 (sample SAMEA4835852, study PRJEB28245) | human gut metagenome | biome: gut microbiome; material: fecal sample | place: Denmark | collected 2008
CAAACTTGTGATTGGCCTCAAGTGCGGCGGTTCGGACGGCTTCTCCGGCATCACGGCGAACCCGGTCATCGGCGGCTTCTCCGACCTGCTGTGCGGCATGGGCGGCACGACGATTCTAACCGAAGTGCCGGAAATGTTCGGCGCGGAAACCATCCTGATGGATCGCTGCAACACGCCGGAGCTGTTCGACAAGACGGTGCGGCTGATTAACGACTTCAAGCGCTATTTCGAGGAACATCATCAGACGATTTACGAGAATCCTTCCCCCGGCAACAAGGCGGGCGGCATTTCCACGCTGGAAGACAAGGCGCTGGGCTGCACGCAGAAGAGCGGTTTCTCCCCCGTGCGCGATGTGCTGGCGTATGGCGAGCGCGTCCACACGCCCGGCTTGAATCTGCTGTCCGCGCCCGGCAACGATCTTGTGGCGGCGACGGCGCTGGCTTCGGCGGGCGCACAGATTGTGCTGTTCTCCACAGGTCGCGGCACGCCGTTCGCGTGTCCTGTGCCGACGCTGAAAATCGCCACGAACACGCCCCTCGCCACGAAGAAGCACGGCTGGATTGACTTCAATGCCGGTCAGTTGCTAACAGACGGCAAGACGCTGCCGGAGCTTTCACAGGCGCTGATGGAGGACGTGCTGGCGACGGCATCCGGGCGGCTGGTCTGCTCGGAGCGCAACGGCTTCCACGACCTTGCCATCTTCAAAACGGGCGTGACGCTGTAATACGCAAACATCCCGACGAGCATTTTCACTCGCCGGGATGCTTTTTATTGGGTTCGATTACTCAATCCAGAACACGCGGTTGTCCTTGCGTTTCGCCGCTTTCGGGGCTTCGCCGTCGATGTAGCCGACTGCGCAGTGCCCGATGCCTTCCCATTCGCCCTCGATACCCAGCTTTTTCAGCAGCGCCTGATATTCGGGCCGCTCGAATTCTTCCTTCGCCCGATGAATCCAAATGCTGCCCAGCCCCAGCGAATGCGCTGCCAGCATCAGGTTGCCCATGACGAGGCTGCCATCGTAGATGGCGGTGCGGCAGGATTTGTCCGCCAGCACAATCAGAATCGCCGGTGCGCCGTAGAAGGGGTCGAAATCCGGCTTGCCCATGATTTCCGCATTCGTTTTCGCCAACTGGTCACGCAGTTCCTTGTTCGTCACCGCCACGATGATGGCGGACTGCCTGCCCATGCCGCTGGCCGCGTACAGCCCGGCTTCCACAATCTGCGCCAAGTCGTCCTTGGCGGGCATCGTCGGCTGGAATTTGCGGATGCTCCGGCGCTCTTCCATGGCTTTGATAATCTCATTCATCGTGCGTTTCTCCCTTATACTATTTTCAAATGAGAATGCAAGAAATAGTATTATTCTTCTTCGTCGTCTTCCTGATTCAAGAAGGCTTCCCGGAAAATCGTATCCGGGTCAAAGCGCGGGTCAAACGCCAGCGCTTTCAGGCTCTCCCGCCCAACGACGGTGTTCGTGCCGAGACAGTCGTTGCAGCGATAGCCGCAGTCCGGGCAGACGCAGCCCAGATGGTCGCTTTCTGCCTGAATCATGTAAGTGCCGCATTCCTTGCAGGAACAGCGCATTGAATTTCAGTTCCTTTCTTGCTTTTCGTCCGCCCAAATCACCATGCCGCCGAGGTCTTGCACCACGCGCGCCACTTTTCGCAGTGTTTTCGCCGTATCCTCCCCGCCCAGTGACAGCAGGCGCAGGTCGATGCGTTCGCCGCGTTCGTCCAGCACATCTCGAAGGGCGTCCGCATTGCCGCCGTAGTAGTCCGGCAGGCAGAGCAGCGTTTTCAGCATCCGGTGGACGGCTTTCCCGTCCGAGAACTGCCGCCCGTCAATCGTCAGAACATGCGTCAATTGGCGCTCACCGTGCCCTTTTCACCGTCCACAGTCACGACCGCGCCGGATTTTAAGATATTCGTGGCGTTCTTCGCGCCGATGATGACCGGGATGTCCAGCGACATGCCCGCAATCGCGCCGTGTCCCTCCGGGTTGTCGTCCTCCAGCACAATCGCGGAGGATTTGCGCAGCATGGAGAACATCTCTCGCGTCGTCTGATGGCAGACAATCACGTCGCCGGTGTTGAAGTTTTTCGCGTCCTTTTCCAGATTGCGGATGACACACAGCGGTGCAACCACCTTGCCGCCATGCAGCCCTTGCCCGCGCGACAGCAAATGCCCGACGACATGCACCTTCATCAGGTTTGTCGTGCCGGAAATGCCCAGCGGAACGCCCGCCGTCAGCACAACCAGTTCGCCATCATGCACCAGCCCGTTCTGCACGGCAGCATCCACTGCGTGTTCAAACAGGTCGTCGGTGTTGCTTTCCTCGGCAATCATCAGCGGCACCGTGCCCCACGAAAGCGCAAGCTGGCGCCAGACGTGCTTTTCCGTCGTGCAGCCGACAATGACGCACGCGGGGCGGTAGCGGCTGAGGATTCGCGCCGTCGAGCCGGACTTGGTGACGGTGATAATTGCGCTGGCGTTGAGGTCGTGCGCGGAAGTGACCGTCGCGTGGCTGATAGCATTCGTGACGTCAGTCGAAGCGGACGTGTCGCGGGAGAAGCGGCGGATGTAGTCCATATCGGCTTCCGCGCGCAGGGCGATGCGCACCATCGTCTCCACTGCCTCCACCGGATACACACCAACAGCCGATTCGCCGGAGAGCATGATGGCGCTCGTGCCGTCGTAAATCGCGTTGGCAACGTCGGTCGCTTCGGCGCGGGTTGGACGCGGGTTCTTAATCATCGAATCCAGCATCTGTGTCGCGGTGATAACAGGCTTGCCCGCCGCAATGCCGCGCTGAATCAGCTTCTTCTGCAGGCTCGGGACGTCCTCCAGCGGCACTTCTACGCCCAAATCGCCGCGCGCCACCATCACGCCGTCCACCACGCGGAGAATCTCATCAATGTTCTCCACGCCCTCCATGTTCTCAATTTTGGCAATAATGTTGATGGTATGGCAGTTATTCTCCTGCAGGATGTGACGAATCTGCATAATATCGTCCGCGCAGCGCGTGAACGAAGCCGCAATGAAATCATAACCATTCTTGATGGCAAAGAGAATATCCTGATGGTCTTTTTCGCTGATGAAGGGCATCGACAGGTGCGCATTCGGAATGTTGACGCCCTTGTTGTTGCTCACCACGCCGCCGTTGAGCACGCGGCAGACGATGTCCGCCCCATCGATGCGCTCCACCTGCATCCCAATCAGACCGTCGTCAATCAGAATGCTGCTGCCGACGGCAATGTCCTGCGGCAATTCCTTGTAGGTGATGGACACGCGCTCTTCGTCGCCCTCCACCTCGTCAGTCGTGAGGGTGAACAGCTGGCCGTTTTGCAGCGTGACGCGCCCATTTTTGAACGAACGCACGCGAATTTCCGGGCCCTTGGTATCCAGCATCGTGGCGACCGGCAGCCCCAGTTCATCGCGGATGCGGCATACTTCATCGTAATAATGCTGATGCGTTTCATAAGTGCCGTGCGAAAAATTGAAGCGTGCGACATTCATGCCCGCTTTCATCAGCGGCGCAATCAGGTGCTTCTCAAACAGGTTCGGCCCCATCGTGCAGACGATTTTCGTCTTGCGAATCGGCGCATTCATGAAAACATTCCCCCATTTTCATAGAATCCTTTCCTATTATATCATACAGATACTCTGCTGTGAATCCCTCGTGATAAAAATTGTGAAAAATCGAACGCAAAAACGGACGAAAGCCGCTGCTTCCGTCCGCTGATGTTTATCCTTCTACTTCGCCCACGCCGTCGCATTCCAGCTTCGCGCCGTCCTGCCCGGTAATGGTCACATCTTTCAGCACGATTTTCGCCACGTTGATGGCCGTCAGCCCCTTGTGCGCAAGATACGGCACGCCCTGCGCCATTGCAGGCTGCATGGGCGTAGCATCCTTGTCGCAGGAGATGTGCACATCCTCCATCACAACCGCTTCAATCGGCCGCTCCGGCAGACCAAGGAAGTAGCCCGCGCAGGTCACGTCCGTCGCCGTTACATGACGGAACGCAACCGTCCCGATGCGCGGCGTACGTTCATCCACCGGCTGCTTCTCGCGGCTCTGGACGTACTCGCTCTTGCCGTCCGGATCGCAGAAGTACATGCAGTTGACCACATACGGCGTGCCGACGTGCTCCATGCGCACATTTTCAAACACAATGTCGTCAATCACGCCCTGCTGCCCGCGCCCGCGCCGGGTCTTGACGCGCAGGCCGCGGTCGGTGTTGCGCATCAGGCAGTCATGCAGGCGCACATGTGCGATGCCGCCCGCCATTTCGCTGCCGCAGGTCATGCCGCCATGCCCGTTCTCCATCAGGCAGTGGCTGATTTCGATGTGCTGGCAGGGCGTTTTGTAGCGCTGCCCCATGTACAGCTTGCCAGATTTGAGTGCAATGCAATCATCCCCCAAGGAGAAATGCGCGCCCGCGAGCAGGATGCCATCGCAGCTTTCCGGGTCGAAGCCGTCGGTATTCGGGCTGTTCGCCGGGGCGTTGACGCGGATGTTCAGGAAGCGCAAATCCTTAGAAAAATACGGCTGCAAGTTCCACGACGGTGAATTCTGGAACGTCACGCCCTGCACGGTCACGTTCTTGCAGTGATTGAGGAAGAGCATCCGCGGCCGCCACGCCCCGCGCCGCACCTTGCAGTTCTGCCACCAGTCGCTCTTGTCGCCCTGCCCGTCCAGCACACCTTCGCCGTACAGCACAACGTCCTCGACGTCCATCCCGCTGATAAACGCGGCGTACATGTCCAGCGGGTTGCCCTCCCATGAACCGAGATTCAAATCGTCCGTTTCGTCGGTGGACAAAATCATCCCCGGCAGAATCGGGAATTTGCTGCGGTCGGTTTCCAGCAGCAGCGTCGCGCCGCGCCGAAGCTCGATGCGCACATGGCTTTTCAGCATCAGCGGCAGCACATAATAACGCCCCGCCGGAATCAGCACGCGCCCATCCGCCGGGCAATGCAGAATCGCCGCCTGAATCGCCGCCGTATCGTCATGCACGCCATCGCCGACCGCGCCGAACTGCCGGACATTGAGCGTGTAGCTCTCCCGCGCCGTGCGGAACGCGCATTGCCCGACTTCCTCCGCCCCCAAGCGGACGGACAGCACATACTCTGTCTCCGGCTGCAAATCATACAGCGAAGTCACAGCCGTGTCCGCCGTACCCGCCGCCTGTCCGTTCAGGAACAGCTGATAGACTGCATTCGTGTGGTACAGACCGCCGTCCGCAATCTGCACCGTGGCACTGCGCGCCTGCACAAACAGCTTGCTGATTTCCATTTTTCCGCTCCTTACGCCTGCTTCGCCCGCAGGTATTCGCTGTACGCCATGATGAACGGCCCGACGCCCTTGCTGTCGTCGGACTTTTTCGGCTCGGACAGATAGTACGCCACCGAGCCGTCACGCTGCGGATTCTTGTCCGGGCCAAGCCCTGCCACCCAGCAGATATCGGTCAGGCGGACGACGCCGTCCTCCTCCACACGCAGCTTGTTTGCTGCCAGCTTCTCGAACACATCCAGCGCAATCGGCAGATACTTCTCCGCGTCCAGCACACCAATGCGCACGCCCTTGAGCAGGCTGTACGCAATCATCGCGGAACCGGAAGTTTCGGTGTAGTTTCCCTCTGCCTCCGGATGATCAATCACCTGATAGAACAGCCCATCCTCCGCGCGGTATGCCAGCACGCCCCGGATGCTCTCGCGGAAGATGTCCACCAGCGCGCGATAATGCTCATAGAGCTGCTCCGAGCACAGCGCAATGCAGTCCACCAGCGCCATCAAGTACCAGCCTGTCGAGCGCAGCCAGAAGTTCTTTGAGCAGCCGGTTTCCTTGTCCGCCCAGAACTGCACGCGCGCTTCGTCGTAGGCATGGTAGTTCAGCCCCTTCTCCGGGTTGTAGAGGTACTTGCGCACGTTCTGAAACTGCCGGGTAATATCCGCCACATGCGCCATGCCGTCGAACTTCGCCTCGTACGCCATGTAGAACGGCTGCGCCATGTACAGCCCATCCAGCCAAATCTGGTTCGGATACAGCTGCTTATGCCAGAAATTGCCGCACTGGCAGCGCGGATGCTCCCGAAGCCGCTGCATGTGGAACTCAATCGCCTTGCGATAGCGCTCCTCGCCCGTCTCCTCCAAGGCGAAGAACAGCGCCTTGCCGCTGTTGATGGAATCAATGTTGTACTGCCGCATCTCATAATTCGGAATGCTGCCGTCCGCCGCGACATACGCCGAGACGTAATCCAGCACGAAATCGCGATACAGCACGTCCCCCGTCGCATGGTAGAGGTCGATGCACCCCTTCAGCACGCAGCCATCCTCATAGTTCCAATACTTCTTGTAGGGTGTGTAATTTGCCAGAAAGCGTTGAAAATACTGCTGAATATCCATTATCATGCACCTTTCTGCGGGTATTTCCGCTTCATTATATAAAGAATTTTGATAGGTGTCAACCAATTCCAAACGACACTTGGAAATTTTTTGTGATAGCGCTTTCATTTTGGCAGGAAATGCGCTATAATGGGATTATTCTCCCGATGAAGGAGGTTCCTCGCCATGAAACTCAGCAAAGGCAACCGCGATTTAATCCTGCACGGCTCGCTGGTCAAGGCAGTGTTCGCCATTGCGATTCCCGTCGTCGTCAACAGTTTTCTGCAAACGATGTACAACCTGACCGACACCTACTGGCTTGGGCAGCTCAGCGTCGATTACCTCGCCGCCATCAACCTCGTCAGCCCCGTGCAGAATACGGTCATCAACTTCGGCAGCGGCGTCACCGTCGCGGGCGCGGTGATGATCAGCCAGTACATCGGCGCGGGCAAACCAGAAATGGCGCGGAAAATCGCCAACCAGATTTTCACTGTCGCGATGCTCTTCTCGCTCCTGTGCGCGTCGGTGATGGCGGTCGCGACGCCGGGTATCGTCGGATGGATGGGCGCCGCGCCGGATTATTTCGACCATGCGGTAACGTACATGCGTCTCGTCGTCCTTGACATGCCGTTTTTGTTCATGGTCAACATTTACCAGTCCATTCGGCAGGCGCAGGGCGACACCGTCCGCCCGATGCTGCTGAACCTGCTGGGCATTGCTGTCAACATGGTGCTTGACCCGCTGCTGATGGTCGTCCTGCACTGGAACGCCGCCGGTGCCGCGCTGGCGACCGTGTTCGCGAAGATGGTGCCCGCGTGCATCGCGTTCTTCCTGCTCTGCACCCGCCGCGACGAAGCAATTTGTTTCGATCGCCGCTTCCTCCGCCCGGATGCGGCCTGCCTGCGCGACATCGTGCGTATCGGGCTTCCGACTGCCTTGGGGTCAAGCTTCATGCAGTTCGGCTTCATCCTCATGTCTCGCAACGTCAATGTGTACGGCAAGATGGCCATGGCGGCGTACGGCATCGGCAACAAGGTCAACGGTCTGATTTCGCTTCCCTCCACCGGCATCGGCAGCGCCGTCAGCACCATTGTCGCGCAGAACATGGGGGCGCAGCAGGTTGACCGCGCCGAACGCGGGTACAAATTGAGTACGGGAATGGCGTTTCTGTTTCTGCTTCTCGGTGGATTTGTCCTTTCCCGACCGTCGGTCGCTTCTGCCATCGTCAGCATCTTCACGGACGAGGCGGAGGTCATCCCGATGGCGGCAGACTACCTGTCCATCATGGCGTTCTGGTGCTGGACGAACAGCATCCACGATGCGACCCGCGGTCTGTTTCAAGGGAGTGGACACACATTTCTGCCCGTCGCAGTGGATATGACACGCCTATGGGTGCTGCGTTTCGCGACCCTTGCATTCTGCGAGCAGGTGCTGCATCTGGGTGTGCGGAGCGTGTGGTACTCAGTCGTGGTGTCGAATGGGATTGCATCGGCGATTCTGTTGGTGCTGTATTTCACCGGAATTTGGCGGAAATCGACCATCAAGATTCACGATTAAAAGCGTCTGCGGGCGCTTTTTTTCTTGGCTTTCTACCGATTTCCGACCAGAATCCGGTTTTTGCCGACCGAAAGTCGGTTTTTCACAACGTTTCGATGGCTTCCACGCGCACTGCACCGAACTCCGCCCAGCCGCCGTGGTCGTCGCCGCCATTCATCGGCATACAGAACAGCGCCAGCCGGGCCCCGACCCATGTGTGGCGCGCGGGTTCAAATGGCTGACCAATCGGGTGAAACTCGCCACCCTGCGCGTACTCGAACGACACGACTGCTGTGCTGCTCGATGTCGGCAGCAGCGTCACACGAAAAGTCACGGGCGCGTCCTGAATCGGCACGGTTTCCGTCGCTGACTCCGTGTGCTCCTTGCCATCGCTCGTCACGAACACCAGCGATACGCCTCTTTCCGTCCGCTGAACCGCCGTGTAAGCGTACTGTCCGCCGACGAAGCCAACGCCCGCCTGTTCGCCCGCCTGCAAATGCGCCGCATCAAGCGTCGTCGTTGCGAAGAACGCCGGACATGCGATTTTCTGCGTCAGCGTCTGCGGGCACTGCCAGAGTCGATTGCCGCCATCGGGCAGTTTCCGCGCATACAGCCGCAGCTTGCCGCCGCCGACCTCGTAGAAATCCGGCTGCCAGTTGCCCATGAACTGCCATTGCAGCCCCAGTGCGCCGCTGAAATCATCATCCCCGATTTCGCCCGACGGCTCACATTCCGGCGCTTTCGGCTTCCGGTACGTTTCAACCGCAATGCCGCAGTCCGCCGCGTTCGCAATCGGCGCTGCTTGCGCGCACTCCTCGCCCACTGCGATTGCATCCGGCGGCACAGGCGTTTCATCCGGGATGCCGATGTACGGCCAGCCGTCCGCCTGCCACGTCATCGGCTGCAAGTGCGTCACGCGCCCGTACAGCCCACGGCTCTGGAAGTGCAGGAACCAATGCTCCCCCTCCGGCGTCTCGACCCACGCGCCCTGATGCGGGCCGTTCGTCTCGCTGCTGCCCTGTTTGAGTACGACTTGGGTCTCATACGGGCCGAAAATACTCCGACTGCGCAGGCACACCTGCCACCCCGTCGCGACGCCGCCCGCGGGCGCAAAGATGTAGTACCAGCCGCCGCGCTTGTGCACCTTCGGCCCTTCAATCGTCGGATGATTCTTCGTGCCGTCGTAGAGCAAGTGGTCGTCGCCGAGCGCCGTTCTGCCGTCGGGCGAAAGTGGGAAAATCCCCAGCCAACTCTTGAACCCGATTCGGCTCTTGGCGTACCCGTGGATGATGTAAGCCCGCCCGTCGTCATCCCAGAAGGGGCAGGGGTCAATCAGTCCCTTGCCCGGCTTCACCAGCACTGGGGTGTCCCAATCCCCCAGCGGATTTTCCGTGCTGACCATGTAGATGCCCTCGTCCGGCATCCCGTAGTAGATATAAAACCGCCCGTTCTGGAAGCGGATGGCAGGTGCCCAGATGCCCTGCGCGTGCTGCGGCGCGGTATACCGCGCTTCGGGGATGTTCTTGACGGCATAGTTGCGTAACTTCCAGTTCACCAAATCGCGGCTGGTGAGAATCGGCAGGCCCGGCACATAGTTGAACGTCGAGGCGGTCAGATAGTATGTACCATTGACGCAAATCGCGTCCGGATCGGAATAATCGCAGTACAGCACCGGATTGCGGTACGTTCCGTCACCGTTGTCGGCGCACCAGAGAATCTCACTCATGCCTCTACATCCTCCGCAGCGGACGTTGCAATCTGCCCGAACTGCGCCGCTTCCTTCTCCCATTGATCGTACTCGTCACACAGCAGCGCGGCATACGCCCCGCCCAAATCGTGCAGGCCCTTGGCAATCAGCCCACCGAACGCCAATGCGCCCGCCGGCTGCAAATGCGTGTTGTCGTGCTGCCCCAGCGGGAAATGCGGGTAAATCCCGGCAGGCAGGTTCATGTAGTACGTCGTTTGTGCGGCTTCGCCCTGTTCATCCACCAGCTTTTCGGACATGGCGGTCAGGTCAATCAGCGCCACATGCAGCTTCTCCGCCGTGCGGCGCATACTTTCCGCCCAGCGGTCGTGGTGGAACTGCGCGCCGGGGGCGTTGCGGTCGTAGCGCGTCAGCGGGGTGATGAACACGGGGGTTGCGCCCTTATTCCGCGCAACGTTGACGAACCGCTCCAGGTTCGCCGGGAAATCCGTCTCCGGATCAGTGTAGCGCGCCGGGTCAGATGCTTTCTCGTCGTTGTGCCCGAACTGCACGAAGAGGAAATCCCCCGCGTGAATGCGGTCGTAGATGGTCGCCAAGCGCCCTTCGTCGATGAACTGCTTCGTCGAGCGCCCGTTCTCGGCGTAATTCTCAATCTGCACCTGATAGCGCTTGACGTAGCGGTCGAACACTTGCCCGATGCCCGTCTGCGGGTACGTCGCGATGGAATTCTGCTTGACGGTCGAGTCGCCCGCCCAGAATATTGTGGTCATATCATTCACCCTTTTCAGCAAAAATGGCCGCAGCAGGACAAAACTGCCCCGTGCGGCTAAGAAGTCGTGTGTTATACTATTTCCAAATGAAAATGCGCCAAGATGCTCTGCGAATTTTTCGCTCTGGCTAACGGGAGTGAAATGCAGCGTAGCAGCGCTACGCTAAATGGAACGACCGGACGCCAGAACGGAAAAGGCACAAGCAGATGGCGCAGGTGAATTGGGAAATAGTATTACTCCTTCACGGCGCCAATGTTGATGCCCTTGACGAAGTATTTCTGGAGGAAGGGGTAGAGAATCATGAACGGCAGAATCGCCACGATAACCGCCGCGTTGGTGACGGTGTTCTCCGCCGCGCCGCCGTTGGCAGCGGGCAGGTCAGACCCCATGATGATGGAACGCAGCTTCATCTGGAAGTTGTACAGGCTCTGGTCGGTGGTGATGTAGAGCTTGTAGTTGGTGTAATCGTTCCAGTAGGAGACGGCGAACATCAGGCCGATGGACGCCAGCGCCGCCTTGGACAGCGGCAGGACAATTTTGTAGAAAATCTGAATCGGCGAGCAGCCGTCCAGCGTCGCGGACTCGAACAGGGATGTCGGGATGCCCTCGAAGAAGTTGCGCATCAGCACCAAATTATAGATGTTGATGGCGGGCATCAGGATGACGACCCACAGCGTGTTCGTCAGGTGCAGGTTCTTCATGACGAGGTAAGTCGGAATCATACCGCCTTGGAAAATCATCGTGAAGAGCATGATGCCGGCGAAGAAGTTGCGGCCGGGCATGTCCCATTGAATCAGCACATACGCGCCGACGGTGGAGAGGAACAGACCAAGGAATGTACCCGCAACGGTCGTGACGACGGAAATCATCAGCGGGCGCAGCAGCGTCGGGTTCGAGAATACGGACTGATAGCCCGCAAGGCCGAAGTTTTCCGGCCAGAGCTTCATGCCGTAGCCGGTGGTCAGGTCAAGCGAGTCAACCAGCACCTTCCACAGCGGAACAAGGATAAACAGGCAGAAAAGAAGGAAGAAGAGGCCGTTGACAAACGGGAATATGGAAAAGTTTTTCTTTCCCTTCTTGACAGGGGGAAGTTTTACTTCCTTTGCGGTTGCTTGCATGATGGCGTTCCTCCTTCCTTACACAATGCCGCGGCCGCGGATTTTCTTGCTGACCTGGTTGCAAATCAGCACCAGCGCCATGCCCACAAGAGAACGGAACAGACCGATTGCGGTGGTATAACCGAAGTTGACGTTGCCGCCGCTGTTGAAGGTCTGGTAATAGACGTAAGTTTGAAGCACCTGCGAGGTCTTGTAGACGGCGGCATTCTGCAGCACGAACACACTCTCGAAGAGGTTCATGATTTTCGCCAGATTCAAGACCAGCACCGTCACAATGGTGTTTGCCAGCGCGGGAAGGGTGATGTAGCGCATCTTCTTCCAGCGGCCGGCGCCGTCAATCGAGGCGGCTTCGTAGATGCCGGGATCAATGCCGGTCAGGGTCGCCATGAAAATAATCGTCCCCCAGCCGGTGTCATGCCAAATGTTGATGATGTAGTAGCTGAAACGCCACCAGTCATTGTCACCCAAGAAGTAGATTTCCTTTTCAATCAGCCCCATTTTGATGAGCACCTGATTGACCAGACCTGCGGACGTGGGCGCGAACAGCATCCCGAAGACGCCGGCGGTAACGACCCACGACATGAAGTGCGGCAGGTAGATGATGGTCTGCGAGAGCTTCTTCATCTTCGTGGAAACCATTTCGTTGAGCAGCAGCGAAATGATGACCGCCATGAAGGTGTTCAAAAGCAGCTTAATAATGGAGATTTCCAGCGTGTTGGTGAAGGACGACCAGAACTGCGGACGGCTGAACAGCTTCTGGAAGTTTGCCAGCCCGGTGAACTCAAGCGGGTTCGCGATTTTGCTGGGTTGATACCGGAAGAAGGCAAGCGAAATGCCAAACATCGGCAGGTAATGGAAAACGATGAGTGCCACAAAAACCGGTAGGAACATCACATAGAACCATTTGTAGTTCCACAGCCGCGTTTTCAGCGGTGCCTTGCGATGCTTTATCTGCGCTGGCGCTTGCATCAGGTAGTCCCCCTCCATGAAAAAAATGTGCTGATTGGCTTAGCCCGTCTCGGGGACGG
>ULYB01031681.1_pt1 | contig 12450 bp, 10 predicted proteins | sample 1961761 | NCBI WGS metagenome assembly ULYB01 (sample SAMEA4835852, study PRJEB28245) | human gut metagenome | biome: gut microbiome; material: fecal sample | place: Denmark | collected 2008
ACCGCACCAGGGCCGCTACCGCGCTGGCCCGGAGCATGGTGCAGAAGGACTGCCTGAACAATGAAATCTCCGTGGAAGGGGAAATCCAGATTGACGCCGCCCTGTCCCCGGACTCCTACAGCGTGCGCGTTCACCGCAACTCCATGCTTCAGCCCAGTGACGTGTGGGTCTTCCCGACCCTGGACGCCGCGGACATCTCCAAAAAGCTGCTCTGCATGATGCCCTCCGTATACAACTATGGCCTCATTCTGGGAGGGCTGCTCTTCCCGATTGCCCAGCTCCCGCGGCTGACGGATGAAGACAGGATGTTCGGCACCGCTCTGGTGGTGGGGAATGAAGCCATTAAATTCCACCTGCTGTACCCGCAGGGGGTTGCTCCCCTTTATTGATTGGGCACGGCGCATCCGTGACCATCAGGCGCTTCTCCTTGCGTACGGCCAGCTTGCCGCCGGGCAGGGAAGTCCGGGAAGGACCGTCCGTATCCAGAATGCTCATCACCCGGAGCACGGCGTCCTCCGTCAGGTCCGGAATATGCTGCCGGCGCAGGTAATCATGCACGGCGCATTGCCTCAGCTCCGCGGGAAGCTGGTTGACCTTGGGCAGGAACAGGCGCCCCTGGGGGTCTGCCAGATTCATGGAATCCAGCGCCTGGGAAAGCGCCGTGCGGATTTGGTTCTCAATGCGGCAGGCGCGTGAAAAGGAAAGGCTGGTGTCTCGCTGGAACAGCGTGTCCAGCCTGGGAATGACCTCATGGCGCAGGGCGTTCCTGGTATACTCTGCAGACTGGTTGCTGGAATCCTCCCGCCATGGAATATGGCGATGCTCCAGGTAGGCGGTAATATCCTTCCGGGAAAAATCCAGCAGGGGGCGTACGACAGTCAATCCGTTGGCCCAGGTGGAAACGGGTGACATGCCGTGAATGCCGGAAGCCCCGCGGCACAGGTGGAGAAGGGCTGTCTCCTGCTGGTCGTTCCGGTGGTGGGCCAGGGCCACGAAAGCCCCCGGATAGCCGGCAGCCCATTTCAGGAACAAGGCCTGCCGGGCATCCCGCGCCGCTTCTTCAATGGAAATTCCACGCGAACGGGCCATGCCGCGGACGTCCGCCCGTTCCTGGACACAGGGAACCCCCAGGCAGGCGGCGTACCGGCATACGAACTGTGCCTCCTCCTCCGCCTCCGGGCGCAGCCCGTGATTCACGTGGCAGGCAATGAGGTGGCATCCCGGCATTTGGGAAAGCAGGGAAAGCAGCGCCATGGAATCCCGTCCGCCGCTGATTCCGGCAAGGACGGGACGGCCGGAGCGGAGAAGCTCCGCAGACTGCTTGTCAAAATGGTCTGGTGTCAACGTCATGCTGCCGCCAGTGAAGCAGGAAAAAGGGGCAAAGAGAAGCCTGCAAATAAAAAACCCCGCTTTCCGGAAAGGAAACGGGGTTGGAAAACTGTTGGGGACAAGCCTTACTTGTTGAGCTTGGGCTTGCCGCCGCTGCGGCGGACAGCGCCGAAACGCTTCTGGAACTTGTCGATGCGGCCTTCCGTGTCCACGAACTGGTTCTTGCCGGTGAAGAACGGGTGGGAGTCGGAGGTGATGCCGCAGGAAACCACGAAATGTTCAACCCCGTCAATAACTTCCGTCTTGGGGGAGCGAACGGTGGAATGGGTGATGAAGCGGCGTCCGGTGGTGATGTCGACAAAAACGACCGGATTGTACTGGGGATGAATATCTTTCTTCATGGTGATGTATTGCGTTTCCGACGCAAGGGGAGCACCAGTATAGGAGTGTTTTATTGCATGTCAAGCATCCCCGCATAAAAATGCGGAAGTTTGTGAATGACGGTTCGGGAGCTTGCGGGAGGAACGGTTATGGGGATGATGTAACGGAAAATGGAGCAGGTGCTGAAGAGACCCCCCTGGTGGGCGTGGTTTTCCCTGATGGGACTGGAGATTCCTTCTGCAGCCATTGCATGGGCTTTTGCCGTCAGCCAGTCCCATCTGGTGGTAGTCTCCACCCCCTGGCTGTACCAATTCCTCTTTGTGGCCGTCTGGTGCGTCAACATGCTGGACCGGGTGCTTAAAATATTCCGGGGAGGCCCTGCGGTATACTCGGATGAATGCCTGCTGTTTGCCAAAAAGCACTGCTTCGTCATCTCCCTGCTCATTGTGGTGGCGGCCGTGACGGGGCTGTGGATCATGTTCTTCCAACTGGGCGTGGTCATCTTCCAGTTTGCCCTGCTTCCGGGTATTTGCAGCCTGCTCTTCCTCTACTTTTCCTCCAATCCGCACAAAAAGGGGAGCCTGTCCTCCGGATTCGTCATGGCATCATTCTTTGCCGCCGTCTCCTTTTCTACGGGAGCGGGAATCCCTGCCTACTTCTATGGAACGATGGGCGGAGGCTGGGGCGGCCAGCTGTCCACGCCCACCTGGTATCTCGTCGCTCTGGTCATCCTCAGCATGTTCAGCCGCAAACGGTGGAATGAAGAAGAGGAGGAAGACGGGCAGGACTCCGCCGCCCGGGACATGGTTTCCCTGGTCTGGATGGGGGTGATTGTGATCTACGTCGTCTTCTGCCTGGCCGCCGCCGCCCGGGAATATACCGGTGACGCGTGGATCTATTACGGGCTGGCCATGGCGGGGGTATTCATGTTCGTGCTGGACAGGTTGAAGAAGAACATGCCCCCTCTCCTGCTGTACACCCTCTCCTGGGTGGCGCTGATCTTTCCGCTGTTGCTGAGCGGTATTCTGGCTCAGGCCTCCTCCTGATTGACAGGGAAGAACTTCCTTGGGCCGGACACGGCAAAACGCAGGAAAATTGGAAAAATGATATTTTGTGGTTGCAATACCGGAGATGCGGTGCTAGATTCTGCCCCGCAAACACGTTCTGCGTGCAAGCAAGTGGCTCGGTAGCTCAGTCGGTAGAGCAGGGGATTGAAAATCCCCGTGTCGGCGGTTCGATCCCGTCCCGAGCCACCATTTTTTTCTCCCAATTTTTTAATCCCTTTTTTATACGGGAAGTAGCTCAGCCTGGTGGAGCGCCTGCTTTGGGAGCAGGATGTCGCAGGTTCGAATCCTGTCTTCCCGACCATTTTTTACTCCCAGTAATGGGAAAAACCAGGGAGAGTCTTGAATATTCCAAAATAAGGAGGGAAATAATTTTTGACTTTTTAATTTGATTTCAACATAATGACAAATGCCAGAAGAACTACTGTTGTTGATAAGTCTATTTTAGTTTTTTGTTGTAGAAATTAGTAGAATTTCATCCGATGAATATGAGATTCACGGCATTTCTGAAGCTATTGGGATTAATGGTCTCAACTTTGCTTGCATTATGTTCCTTCTCTCTTGGGGTGGAAAATTTCTCCAACCTTCCTCCTTGTCCCGGAAGCAGGATAACGGATGCTTTAGTGGATTCTTCAGGTATTTTATGGGCTTCAACCCAGGGTGAGGGATTATTCTACTTGGAGCTGGATAAAAATGTCTGGAAAAAGGCAGGAACAGCGGCAGATTTTCCAGATACTGAAAATTTCTATGCCCTGGCTGAAGATGCCCAGGGAAGAATATGGGTGGGAACAGACCGTTGGGGAGTGTGTATTTGGAATGGCAAACAATGGAAAACATACACCCGTAAGACGACATTGCCGGGTGGCCGTGTTTTTGACATTAGCGTCTCTTCTGCAACAGGGGATGTTGCCGTAGCAACCTCGGGAGGCATTGCTATTTATTCCCCTTTGACGGATTCATGGAAGGATGTCACGCGGGCCGATGGCTTGCCTGAAGATCAAGTTTCAGCACTAGCCTTTGATAGGTCGGGAGATTTGTGGGTAGGCTTCTTAACGGCAGGAATGGCCCGGATGACTCTTAAGGATGAATACAAGACCTGTGAGTTTTTTCAGTCAAAATGGCATTCGGATGATGCACGCAAGCTTTCGCAACCTCCGGTTCTTTTCGGTGCAGGGCTGCCGTCAAATTTGTGCAATACCATGGCTGCCAATGGTAATTCCGTATTTGTGGGCACAACGTCAGGACTGGGAATAAAACGCGGTGACAAAGAGATTTTTATCCGGGGAATGGATGCCGTGGAAAAACTGAAAGCGAAGGGAATTATGAAATCTTCCCAAGGTAAATTGAGGCCTCTTCCCGAAGATTATGTGACGAGCCTTTATCCCGTAAAGGAAGGAGTGTGGATAGGCTTCCGCAATCAAGTTCCCATCTTGCTTAATCCGGCAAATATGCAATATGAAAGTTCTGTGAACACTAAATTGGCAGAGAAAAAAAAGGGAGGCACAGTCAGTTGTTTTGTTGATCTTCCTGATGGGACTGTTTTAGCTGGAGTTTTTGGAGAAGGGTTTCGGGTCGTTGGAAAACAACAGCCAGTAAAAAGAAAAGACGTCGTCTTGGAGATGAAATCAAACATCCAAAAATTTTTTCCATTCCAGATGATCAGGCATGGCATAATTCTTTGAACCAGTTTCAATCTCTGCCGCTTGGCGAAAGGCCTTATGGTATTTGTTTTGCCTGTGATGATTGGGAAACACAGGGCGACTGGTGCAACAGATATGGACGCCATTTTTCCTTAAGACGTTCGGCAAAAAAGTCATGGGGAAATATCATGCATCGTTTTGATCAACGAAAGGATTTCCGAGGCTATTTGTATGACGCCAGAGTAACTCTCGGGCCGAGGAAGAAAATCAAAGATGCCTGGATATCGGGGAAATTCTATGAAGAAAATGCAGCGTCCCGAATTTGTCTGTACAACATCAACGATGCGACCCGTCCCTGTTCCGAATGGAGTGATCAGGGTTATATGCACGGTACCTTTTTTGATGGTCCAGACTTATGGGTTCTTGTACGCGTTCCTGCTGGTAAAAATGAAATTTCCCTCTACTTCAACCAACCCTTATCCAATGACATTTCACGCTATGATCGGGATTACCTGATCGAAGCTCGTTTTGTCGAATCTCGTTTGCCTCAGGAGGTTCTGATTCAAAGGAATGGGAAAAAATCGGAAAATATTGTAAACCTTGAACTAACCCGTATCATGTCGCTTCCTGTTATGGTCCGTACGAGATGCCGGGATTTCGGGAATAATGGAGTATATAAAAATTTTCGGAATTATCCCTTTTAGTCTTGTTCTCCCCCTCCTATTGCATAGGGTAACAAAAAAAGCTCCTTTCAAAGAAGGAGCTTTTGTTAGATGTTCAAATATGATTTGAATCTATTTTAGACAATAAAAAATTTACTCAGAAGATGAAATAGGGTCACATTGATGCTGTTCTGCTTCATTTTTAACTTGAGCTTTAACTGTTTCATTGCTCATAATATTATCCACATGCACATGACACAATGTTGAAAGACATTCAACAAATAGAAAAATTACAGCTATAAAATAAGCAATAACATAATAAGCCAAGACTGTAGCTGGGGCCAAAAGAAGATAGAGATTTTTTTCACCCAACTCGGAAGAATATCCTTTATACATGAAATAAATTCCTATGACACATGTAGGAAAAGATAAATAAGGATATAGTCTGACTGTAAAAAAATGACCAATCTTATCAACTTTCTCATTAGCCTGCTCATAACGTTTTTCGAAGTAATCTACATGCAAATTTTTTTTATCATTAGATGACATTAAAACACAGAGCTTAGCAAGCCCGTGTTTCATAATGTGGAATATTCGAAATATTATATTTTTAAAAATTTGTTGAGGCTTGTCCCATATGTTAGTAGCGATTAAAACACCACACATTACAGCACAAAAATTAGAATATTCGTCTGGCATAATAGGAGTAATTTAATTTCCTAAACAGAACATTTTCCAAACCCAGCATCGAAAATACATTTCAAGTTTTCGACCATTTCTGGGTCATTAGCGCAAACTTTAGCATGCCTATTTTCAGCATCCGTTTCATAACGAAATCTTTTATTGTCAGAGATGCAAAAATCGTTGTTTGAGCATTTACAAAGAAGGTGAACCTCTGCTCCACCTTTCAAGTTCAGGATATCATAACAATCTCTTGCCTCTGGTACAGAGGACCGAACCGCAATACGAATTTTTACTCCTCTATTCATGGCATCAACAATTAAATCTTTTGTTTCTTTAGTGCCATAAATATCAGAAGCAAGTTTAGAACATTGAATGTAAACGTAATTTACTGAAGCACGAATAATTTCTTGAATAATAATACAAGCATGCTCGCGACTGATATTGTCTATCCACTCTGGCGAATCTTCTTCTATTTTTTTAACAAAGTCGTTTTTGTAAAAAATTGACATAATAATTGTAAAACTTAAAAATATCGGGAAAATTATGTCGAACTCTTAAGTCTGGTCAAGCTTTTCCTGTTTTTTTATAATGTTCAGAATGTTTGCTCTCTAAAAAATTACACTTTTTAGCAATTTCATTTGATGGCATTTTGTTTCTGTTATTCCTGTTGGAATTGACTCTTATTGAATGCTATCCGTTCATCTGATGCCATAGGTATTTCCTTATGTCTCAAATAGCTTTCTAACAAATAATAAAAATCGTTTTTAGGGTCTCTTATTGTAGGGATTTACTCCCTCCTAATCTCTCTTCCACCGCCCTCAAAATCCATTCCTCCACAGACAACCCTTCCTTGACGGCCCGCTTGACCACTTCATTCAGAGTAGAATTTTTCATTCGAACGGCGATTTGAGATTCGAGTTCCGAAGGATAGTCCTTACTCATCAAATGACGCAATGAGCCTTGCACGTTTTTAGGGATTCTTTGACGGGCAAACCAGTTATGAACCACGGTGGTTTGGACTCCAAGAGCCTTGGCTATTTCGGCACGGCTAATGGAATGTTCGCTGAGCCATTGGCCTAATTTTTTAGTGTCCACATAGTCCGGTTCAGGCTTGGAATTGCTCGTAAACATGCGGTTTGATTATCTGATAGAACCCAGTTCATAGAAAGAAAGAGCTTGTGTTGTTCGCATTTGTTATGTTAATAACTCGCATATGATGATTATTGCGATTCGCAATTGAGACCCTCAAGAGGGAATCTTTGTTGGCAAGCGTGACTTCATTATGACTTCAACCCATAAACGACCATGAAGAAAAACTTATTTATAACGTGTGCATTAGGTCTATTATCCTGTGCTTTTTCAGTCCAAGCGTCTGACCCTTGGAACTATTATAGAGCAGGCAGTTCTTACAGTTCCCCATCCTATACTCAGAAATACGATTCTACCTTTGGAATGAGTATCAAGGGTGTTTATGGGATTGCGGGAGATAGTGACATGCCCAATCTTGGCGGCGGTCTGCTCAGCCTAAATTCCTATACTGAAACAGGAGATATCGTTCACGAATTGTCTTTGACGGCGGGATTGATGTCTTCCGATGCTAAACATTTCAATGCCTTTGATATTGGCCGCGAATTGGGATATTCCGATGCTCAGATTCAACAATTTCTTAATGATAAAAATATTACGAATGTTGACCTGAAAATCAAATACCAAACATCTATTCCATTACTGGCGGGATATACATTGAACCTTCCATTAGTACAGGAGAAAGCGTATTTCTACTTAGGAGGCAAGATTGGCATCACCTTTAATACATGGAGAGCAACAGCAACGCTTGATAGAAAAGTTTGGCATAATTCCTCTTATCGAATTGAGCGTAAGAGAATTAGTGCTTCAGAATACAATGCTGATTTTACCTTTTCTCTTACGGCTGGCTTCCGTTTTGCCATTGGTAACAAAACAGATTTGATTCTGGGCTATGAACTCCTCAAGTTCCATGAAGTCGAACCCTACCACCTTATCCAAGCTGGCATTAGCTGGACCTTCTAATCCCCTTCGGCGGTGAATTAACTGGCCTCCTTCCTTTCGGGGAAGGGGGCGATTCTTTGATTTGCATGACTTAGGCCGTCACCTTGTTTGCAGGGTGGCGGCTTTTCATTTCCAGCACAACCCCATCAAAACCTCAAAGGCCTCATTTTCGTTCCTATAACATTGCCTGAAACAGAATTCATCCACATATTTCTGTAGGTGTTTAAGGGAGACATGATGAAATATTCCATGAATCCCTCTTTTCAATAAAGCCCAGAAGCTTTCAATCCCATTGGTATGAACCCCATTGCCCGCGCTGAACATAACGTTATGGTCAATCATGATGCGGGTAAGGTTCTTATTGTTAGGATATTTTAGAATATTGTAGCCCTTGAACTGGTCAGTCATGACTTTGGTATTAGGTTTGCAAACCTTGCTAAGGACATTGAATAATTGTTTGCCCGTCAATTGTTTTCCTTCTTCATTCCTATTGGCAACGACGGCATGAACTTTCCCAGTTCCCCTTTCTCTGACTCCAATAACAGGAACTTTAGCCGTCCCTCTTCCTCTAGGATTTTTCGGCAAATCGTCATCATCCCCATGTTCATTTTTCTTCCGGGGTTTTCCTCCAACATAGGTTTCGTCAATCTCAACAATCGCCTCAAAAGTTTCTCCTACCTCTCTTTTTGCCATTGCCCCTCTAATCTTATGCATCATCCTCCAAGCAGTTTTATAAGAAACACCTAATTCCCTTTTCAATTGCATAGCAGAAATCCCTTTTTTAGACAAACAAACCATATTGATAGCATACAGCCAATGCCTTAAAGGCATTCTTGTTTCTTCAAAAATGGTTCCCTTGAAAATAGAGAATTCCATCTTACAGTTGTTGCAATAGGCATTGCGGCAATTATAGTGAGCGTGATAAACCTTCTCTGTTTTCCCGCAAAACGGGCAAACTATTTTCCCATCAAACCGTTTTTCAATCAGGTATTTTGCCACGCTCTCATCATCAGGAAATTTTTCAATGAATTCGCGGTACGTCATGTTCTACTCCTTTCTTTTTCTAGGAGTAGTGTAATGGATTATGGGGGATTTACAAGATTAAAGTATATAGTTCCGAAAATTTTTATACGGACCGGGCCGGATTCTATTTTTTAAGAATTTCCAGAAATGGCTCTAAAGAGGCGACTCTTGGTGGTGTTTTTCTGAATGCATGTCTGGAAAGCGGCTATCAGAATGCCAGGATGCCTTCCCCTCCGGAACTTACTTCCATAAAAAATGCTGATGTTCCGGAAAATCTACTGAAAGCTTGGAGCAACTGTTTTGTGAAACGGGCCGATTCTCCATTTCATCTTCGCCTTTCCCAAAAATTACTGCTTTATACGTTCAGGAAACTATGGAATGAGGCTTCAGTTCCCGATCCATTGAAAGAAAACTGGAAGTGGCATCTAAAGATCTGGGATGAAGGCGATATCAAGAAATTTGAACAAAAGATGCTTGAGACATGGTCAACGGAGCAAATGAAGGATTCTTATTATCGCTCCAGCTATAAATTCCCCAACAGTCCCAATGTCATTGATTTTACTCCCCAGGAAATCAGAATGATGGATAGATGGAAAGTTGATTGGAAACAATTTATCATTGGAACAAAGCAATACAGTGAATCAAATGTAAATAAAATGAGATTACGGCTGAATGAATATTTTAATCGATAAAAGACATATGAGTATATTGCGGTATTATTATATTGTTCTAATTGCCTGTCCTCTGATTCTGCAAGCGAGTTGGGCGAGCGGGGAGCCGGGAGGTAAAATCAAGGTGGATCCTCAGTCACTTCCCATATGTACTATAGAAGAGGCAGAAGGAGAGGATCCAGAAGATGAGAACAGCAATAAATATGCCATTTTTGAACCAGAGAAAATCAAGGAGTATAAAGCTAAGGGGCAATTCACTGTTGTTGTCGTGGAGCCGCCGCAGCCACATGCAGGATACGAATTGGACGAAGAGAAAAAGTACGAATGGACCGTTACGGAAAAGTTGGAAGTCAAAAATGGAGATCAGGACACTTGTACTGTCCATTCGTCTAACAAGGAACACTGGGGAAAAGTGATCACGGTAAAATGCAAGATGAGTTTTTATGAGACTAAAAACGGACAGAAAAAACATTTGACTGATCTTGAAGCCGCACACAAATTATTAACTCCAAGCCTCCTAATCCATCAAATAAGTTTCAATCACGTACAGGGTAAGCATGACAAGGATGCTATGGATTTATTAAAAACTTATAAAGGGAAAATCATAGATGTCCCGGAAGCAACTTTTGATAAGAATGGCAAAGCAACGAAATCGGAACCTTTTCTCTATATTGGCGGTAAAAAACCTGATCTAAAAATTAAAGCGGAAGTAAAACCTGGAATCATAAAGAAAGCGAAGGTAAAGACAAAGGGTGAGGGAAAAGTTTCGAAAAATTTCCTCCCAGAACTGGATGAACAGGAATTTGATAACAACACAGAATTTGAAATTCCTTTCAAAGATAATATTGATTCCAAATTGAATAAAGGAAATCAACAATGGACTTGGAGATTAACAGAGATTCAAGGAACTGCTCTTACTAACGAGACAATTGTTTTTGAAACAACAGTTAGGAATGGGTATGTCCTGTTTAGTGAACCACTCAAATCGCCGTGGGATATGAATGACAATAAGAAAAAACCATGGATTAAAGCGCTAGATGTAGTAATAGAAGGTTCAGGGAATATAGGGCTTGATAAAAATTCATCAGATTCAATCATAAAAAATATTACTAATTATACTTTTAGCAAGATGGGGTGGACTTATGATACGGTGAGGGGAGCACCAAAGTATACTCCATCACTTGGTACTATTAATCTGGATTCCTATCTTGAGAAGAACAATGGGAATGTAGTCAATTGTTACGACCAATGCTTTTCTCTAACTGCTCTCGTTAGATTGCTTGGAATCAACGTCGAAGGAAATTATCAGGAACCTTTTGGGAATATATTAACTGTCAATTTAATAGGAGTGGGTTCTTGTAATAATCCTTTTTATAAAAATCCTCGCCTTCCCGCAGCTCTTGCGGTCCCAGTCATTCTGAAAACAAATCCCTATTATCAGTATAGGACCGGATTTGGTAATCATGCATATGTCGTATTCGATGTAAGTTTATTTGGTTCTTCGTTTAAATTTATTTATGATGCCTGTGCCGGACCAGTAGTTGGTGATAGTTCTAATTCCTATCAAAAAAGCACGATAGAAAATCCACCTGTTCCGCCTAATAGTAGAATATTTAAAACAGAGTTCTCATGAAAAATATATTGATTATACTATTTACAATATCATGTACTTCCGTTTCATTATTTGCAACGGAGTCTATGCCTTTGATGACAGTAGCTGCGGAAAAAAATAGATCTTCCATGCAAAGCATAAGATTGCATGGGCTAAAAGACTTGGAAAATACTTCCTTTCATTTTGGAAGTAAAAAGTTAACAGATCAGGCGCCTGATCTCAAAAAAATCCTCCATGGATTAAAAGTGAGAAACGGTATTTTTTTTGTTACCTCCGATTCATGGAATCCTATTCTCTATTGCAATCAACATGGACATATAAATGGATCGATGGATGTCAGATACTCCACCAGTGTTTTCGGCATACGGACTGATATGATTATTTTTGAAGGAGCTTCATTCAATTATTGGTCCATGCCTTCCATTTATAAGGAAATAGTGTTAAGCGACGATTGCTGGGTTATGACCAAAGGTGATGATATTCTTTGTTTTACGTTTAAAAACGCTGGATTGGCGTTCAAGGGATTTACCGATCCGGCTACTTTTGTTACCCCCGAAACGGTAAAGACGAGATATGCCTCTACGCGTGAAATGCTGCCTGTACTTAAAGCATTGTCTCTCGTTCTGGATGGGAAAGCGCCGGCTGTTTATGATTTTGATTTAGCCCAAGAAAAATTAATGGAATTCAACCGATCTATCAAACAGCGGGACCGTAGGGCCAGAGAAGTATCCAAACTCCGTTGGCAAAAAGAAGAGAAGCAGCGGGAAGAACGAAAAAAACTTGCTCCCGACTATGGCATTCCCGGAAAGTTTCCTTTTAGCGTTCGTGGGGAATCTGATTTATCGGAAGGTTTAAAGTGGAAAAACTTTGATACATATTTCTCATCTCTTTCGCTTTCTCCCGACAAGAAGGTTATTTTGCCCAATCCCGATCAGGGTGCTATCAATCAGGCATGGTTGAAGACTGTTTGGAAGAAGGGAGACGTGGATGTGGTGGATGAACAGGAAAACGGCGTGGTTGCGCGCCTTCATACGGAAGGGAAAGACGATGACAAGAGCGATATTTGGCTTTTTGTCGGCTATTGCCAGTCTCAGTCTGCGGCCATGAACGAGCTGTATTCACGGCGTTTTCAGAAAACCCCGGACAGGCCTGAACAATGGTCTTGGGATGACGAAATAGCAACAGTGGTCGTCAATCCGTTCAAACTGGGAGATTACAGTTTGGGAAGGCAGGGGGTATTGGGCGATTTTGGCGGAATTATTCCGTCGAGCAACGAGTCGTCCCTCTTTTTCGTGAACGGTAATACGGTAGTAGCCCTTGTTTCCATGGATCCGTCTTGTTCTGTTCTTTCCCTAA
>ULYB01026150.1_pt1 | contig 12435 bp, 9 predicted proteins | sample 1961761 | NCBI WGS metagenome assembly ULYB01 (sample SAMEA4835852, study PRJEB28245) | human gut metagenome | biome: gut microbiome; material: fecal sample | place: Denmark | collected 2008
GATAACTCCTTATTATCCATCAAGTAACACTTATTTTATCTTCTCGTATTCCTGCAGCGCATATCCGTCTGTCATTCCAGCTATAAAATCTACAATATTTCTAATAAGTATCTTTCTCTTTTCCAGCCGTATTGTCTTCTGCGCTTTTGTATCATTAGGTAGTTCTAATGGTTTCAATGCCATCTCCTCAATTTCAGCATTGGCGAGACTTACGCTACAATCGTTTAGACAGACAGCACTATTAGATACTGCCGTATTTTTATGCATTAACGTATCATGAAATATTTTCTGCAGGGTACCGGTATGAAGTAATCGCGGATTCTCATAATATTTCTGAAACAATGTCTTTACCACAACTTCCGCATTATAATCTGCTCTGGCTACTTCATAATTGCAGATTACTTTCTTCTGCACGATTTTCTCCATATACTTATTAACCTTTTCCCCTTTTTCCGAGAAATTGATGAAAGTCTCCTTATTCAAATCATCAATACTTGTTTTGGTGCTGCCTTCGATTTTTTCCTTTGAATTATTGATTACATCACTGATAAAATATCTGATAATCCGATGTACGATCCTCGCCACCTGCATATCCTGCTTATTCGGAAGAAGACGATTTGCAGTCTCTGTCTTCTCGATCTCTTTTTCAATCAGTTCTCTCAGCTCATCACATTTATCTATCTTCAACCGATCAATGAATTCACTCACAGTCATGACCCCTGAAGTTAGTGCATCATCTACATCATGTCCCCTCTGTGCTATCTCATCAGCGATAGCCACTACCTGCCCCTCCAGGCTGGCAATCGGCTGCCTTTCTTCATTTTCATCTATATATATTTTCTCTAAATATTCCGGACTGACAAAATCCTCAATACGAATATCCTTTTTCAATTTGGTATGTTTCAACACGCCTTCTACGACCTGTGTACTAACGTTCAACCCAGAGAAATCAACATACTTATTTTCCAACTGTGTAAGTATTCTTGCGCTCTGATAGTTGTGTTTGAACCCTCCATAGCACCTTTCTTCCATTTTTTTCTTATCTGTTACAATACCAGCATCTATTTTGCCGCTCAGTATGTCATTCAATGTCCTCTCACCCTGATGTCCAAAAGGAGTATGTCCGAGGTCATGTCCCAACGCGATTGCTTCCGTAAGATCCAAATTCAAATGCAGTGCATATGCAATTGCTTTAGCAATCTGATTCACCTCCAGGGTATGCGTCATTCGGGTTCTGAAATAATCTCCCTTCTCTGCACTGAATATTTGTGCCTTATCCACCATTCGTCGAAACGCTGTGGAGTTCACTATTCTCTCACGGTCTCGTTGGAATTCAGTTCTGCCGGTCATTACCGGCTCTTCCTTATAAGCTCTTCTTGCCTGTGCATCCGTCTGCGCCAGTGCACACAGGCAATAGTCTCCTGCCGGCTTCCTTACAGTATCATCCGCTTCAATCTTTACGTCCAAAGAGTTAATCCTATCCTTCAATTCCTCATACAAACTTTGCATATCACTTACCATCATGTAAGTATTTTCCTCAAAATCATGAGTAATATCCAGATCAATTTTATCTATAATACTGTCTATTGCTCTTAAGTCATTATCTCCTTCCAAATGCCGTTTCATGCTATATTCTATCTGCTCATCAGATATCATTTCTGCATCGTCCCCAATAAAAATATCCAATATCTTTGTCGGATCATCCGCATTATAGGTAAGCAAAAGGACAAGACCTCTGTCGCCTTTTTTTGCCATCCTATTCAGGGATTCTTTATTCTTACCACTTACAAAATATTTTCCCTTTTCCTTGTTTTCAAAGCTATCATTTGCATTCGAATAAATTTTACGATTAGCCATATTATTTCTAATAATAAATACTCTCTTCATAGTATCTCGATCCATTTGTCTACCTCCAGATGTGGATTTCATTAGGTTACAAATTTCTATCCGATATTATGATACTATATATAATTAGAGTTATGGAGTTCGTTATTTGCACTAAGTATCACATTATTCTGACGGTTTTTAAAAAGAAATATTTTTGTTTTCTCTTTCTGTATTTTCTGGGTAATATATGTATTGGTCAAAATAAGGGACTTCAATATGTTCATAGATCAAATGAATTATAAAGCTGAATTATAAAAAAGTAGAAGGAGTTAATCAGCTCCTTCTGCTCTTTCCTCCGTCGGCTCAATATTTATGCTTATCGTGCACACTGATCTCATCGCCGATCTGCACTTCGATCACCTGCAGTTCCGTATCAGCGATAATCGTATGTTTACATCCTGCCTTCATAGTCAGGACATCTCCAACCTTCACATTACGCTCCACATCATCGATCACCGCACGACCTTCTCCGGCAATTACCGTCCATACTTCGTCCCGGAAATCATGGCTGTGGTAATTCATCCGGTGTCCCGGATTCAGTGTCACTTTGATCGTCATGCTGTGGTCACGCACATCCAGTACCCGGAAGCTTCCCCAGGATTTTTCCGCGAACATTACCTGCTGGTCAAACTGGTTCACATAAGGTTTGATATAGCTGGACTGTTCCTTATCTGATACCAGGATTCCCTCGGGGCTGGCCGCCACGACGATATCTTTTAATCCCATGCACAGGATCGGTACATTCAGTTCATTCACCACATGTACATTCTCACAGGTATCATTCAGAACACCCTCACCGACACAATTGCTGTCCATTGCCTCGGTCAGTGTATTCCAGGTTCCCAGATCTTTCCAGGTTCCCGCAAAACGCATCACTTCTATCTCGGATTCCTTTTCCACTACGGCATAGTCGAAGCTGATCTTCTGTAACGTATCGTATTTCTGAAACAGATCCTCATAATCCGTAAAATCAATCAGTTCATGAGCACGCTTCAATACATATCCCAGTCTGAGAGCGAATACTCCGCCATTCCACAACGCTCCCTGGGCAATGTACTCTTGCGCCACTTCTTTAGTAGGTTTTTCTCTGAACATCGTCACGCGGCTCAGCTGCTTTGCTGTCTCCGGTATGATATAACCGTACTTTTCACTGGGATACGTAGGCTCAATTCCCATCAGTACAAGATTCGCATCGGACTCTCCGGCGCGCTTGCACAAGTCCTGCAATGCCTCAAAATAATCCTTCTCCACATAGGGATCTACCGGGCAGATCACGATGGGCTCATTCTCTGCTACGCCTTGCACATCTTTCAGATAAGCCGCTGCCAGCGCAATTGCCGGAAAAGTATCTCTACGGCAGGGTTCTACACTGATTCCTACATTCTCGCCCAGCTGATTGTTGATTGCAGATACCTGAGATTTCGATGTAGCGATCGTAACCACCGCTTCCGGATCTACTGTCTTGATCTGCCGGTATACACGCTGAATCATGGACTCTAATGTTCCATCAGCCTTACGGAATATCTTAATAAACTGTTTGGAACGGATATCGTTAGACAGCGGCCACAGTCTCTGTCCCGATCCTCCGGATAACAATACTATATTCATAACTGTCCCTTTAACACTTTCTCTCTCTTTGCCAACTCTCTGTCATGCATTGCCATGATCTCCACCAATTCAGCATAGGTGGTCTTCTGTGGATTCCAGCCAAGTACTGTCCTGGCTTTCGTAGGATCTCCCCACAGGTTGTCCACATCTGTCGCGCGATACCATTTTGGATTCACGCATACCGGGCGGTATTGGAAATCGATGCTCTACGTACAATACCGTGTACTTCATAACCTTTTTTCTAATAAGAACTCCGCAAGATAAGATCCATCCTGCCCTGTAATACCTGTAATCAATGCTTTCTTTGTCATATCCGCACTCCTATCATACCATAACTGCATTTATTATAGGAAATATAGGTTGCCTAATAAATCGAAAATATTGTCTATCATTTGCATTATATTGACTTTAGTTCTATAATATTCCCATGGGAGGTAACCGAAATGTCTAACGAATTATTCCAGGGAGAATTTGTAAATTCTAATCGAATTCTCTATACACCATCTGAATTTGCCAGAACCAATCTGTTCTATTTGCAGGAGACAGGACATCTGCAGGCACGAAAACCTCATATCAGCAAACGCCAGAACCTGATGTCCTACCTCTTCTTTTATTTGACAGATGGGAGTGGTATTCTCAATTATGACGGAAAAGAATATACTCTGAACCAGGGCGACTGTGTATTCATCAATTGCCAAACGCCTTATTTTCATCAAAGTTCCGAGGATTTATGGTCGTTGAACTGGATTCACTTCTATGGTCCCACGATTCATTCTATTTACCTAAAATATATCGAGCGTGGGGGACAACCCATATTTCATCCTGCCGACCTTGCTACCTTTACTTCTCTGTGGCAAAATTTGTATCATATTGCTTCCGCATCAGAGTTTCTGAAAGACATGAAAATCAATGAATACTTATTTTCCCTTCTGACATTAGTAATGGAGCAAAGTTGGAATTCTGAGGTGAAATTGCTTTCTTTCAAACAGCACTCCCTCATCGATGTGAAAGAGTATATTGATACCCATTATGCAGAAAAAATAACCTTAGACCAGTTATCCGAAATGTTTTCCATTAATAAATTTTATTTAGAGCGAATCTTTAAAGAGCAATTCGGAGTGTCCATCATCAATTATCTGACAAACATCCGAATTACTCACGCCAAGCGTCTGCTCCGGTTTACCGCTAAGTCCGTAGAGCAGATTAGCTTAGAATGTGGCATTACACCGTTGTATTACTTTTCCAGAATGTTCAAACTGACTGAGGGAATTAGTCCGTCAGAGTATCGGATGAAGTGGAAGTAATTATCCTTATGCAAACACTGCTAATGTGTCACATATTTTCTTATTTACACCGGTTCCGAGAATGTATCCGGATATTCCACATCAAACACCTCATTGCACGTCATGACAGTCACCAGGTTCTCTGTCTCCGACAAATTGATGATATTATGAGACCATCCCGGGATCATATATACCGCTTCTATGTTGTCACCGGATACTTCGAACTCCACCATCTCTCCGGTATTAATATTTCTCTCCTGAATCAGACCATGTCCGGCTACCACGATGAACTGTTCCCACTTGCTGTTATGCCAGTGCTGTCCCTTGGTAATTCCAGGCTTGCTGATATTGATAGATACTTGTCCACAATTCAAGGTATGCATCAATTCCGTAAAAGATCCTCGGTCATCTTCATTCATCTTCAAACAATATTTAAACTTGTCTGTAGGTAAATAAGTCAAGTACAGTGAAAACAGCTTCTTTGCAAAAGACCCCTTCGGCATCTCCGGCATCAGCAGTGACTCCGGCTGTGCCTTAAACTCCTGCAGCAGATCAACGATCTCTCCTAAAGTAACCTTATGGGTAACAGGTACGCTGCAAAAACGCCCATCCGCCTTTAATACCGTCTCTACGCCATCAAACTCACAGTGCTGCTCTTTCCCCTCCAGGAGATCGAACATTCCATCGACAAGATCATCTATGTAGAGCAGCTCCAGTTCTGTAGTTCTGTCATTTACCGTAAACTCTTCATCATTCGCTACTGCCCAACAGAAAGTACTGACTGCGGAATTATACTTCGGTCTGCTGTGCCCCATCAGATTAGGGAAGCGATATACTGCAACCTTAGCACCGGTCTCTTCGGCATATGCAAAAAACAGATCTTCTCCTGCCTTCTTGGAACGACCATATTCAGAATCTCCGAATCTTCCTGACAGTGTTGCCTGAATGGAAGAAGAAAGCATAATCGTCGCCTTATTCTCATACTTTTTCAAAGTATCAAGAAGCTGCGAAGTGAATCCAAAGTTCCCCTTCATGAAATCTTCCGGGCTCTCCGGTCGATTCACTCCCGCAAGGTGAAATATAAAATCCGCTTTTTGACAGTAAATATTCAGTTCCTCCTCAGTGGACTGAATATCATACTCATATATCTCATCAACGCATATTGCCGGTCTGGTACGATTCTTATTATCTCTGATATTTTTCAGGTTATTTACAAGGGCTGTTCCTACCATGCCCTTTGCACCTGTGACTAGGATATTCATTGGTTACTGCCCTTTTCTCCACACCATTTTATTAACAACATTTACGTAGCCCTGAATGATTCTTACCACTTTCATGGACACTGTCTCATCTGTATAATCAGGACACGGCTTTCCCAGGATTCCTCTCTCCTTCATATCAATAGCCATGCCGGTTGCCTGGAGAAGTTCCTGTGTTGTAATGCCAGCCAGTATAAAGTTGCCGGATTCTAATGCTTCCGGTCTCTCTGTCGATGTCCGGATACATACTGCCGCAATAGGATGTCCTATGGACAGGTAAAAACTGCTTTCCTCCGGCAATGTTCCGGAATCAGATACGATTGCCAGCGCATTCATCTGAAGCTTATTATAATCATTAAATCCTAACGGTTCATTGACTCTTACCCTGGGATCTAATTTAAATCCGCTTGCTTCCAGTTTCTTCCTGGATCTCGGATGGCAGGAATACAGAATCGGCATATCGTATTTCTCTGCCAGTGCATTGATAGCGTTGAATAGGGATTCAAAATTCTTATCGGTATCAATATTCTCTTCTCTGTGCGCAGAAAGCAAAATATATTTATTCGACTCAAGTCCCAGACGATCCAGCACATCCGATGCTTCAATCTTACTTAAATTGCCATGAAGTACCTCTGCCATAGGAGATCCCGTTACGTAGGTTCTCTCCTTGGGCATTCCCATTTCATGCAGATACTTTCTGGCAGGTTCGGAATAGGGCAGATTCACATCAGAGATCACATCCACGATCCGGCGGTTCGTCTCCTCGGGAAGGCACTCATCCTTGCATCTGTTACCTGCTTCCATATGGAAAATAGGAATATGGAGTCTCTTTGCAGAAATGGCTGATAAACAGCTGTTTGTATCTCCAAGTACAAGTAATGCATCCGGCTTGATCTCTGCCATCAGCTCATAGCTTCTCGCAATGACATTTCCGCAGGTCTGTCCCAAATTCTCACCGACCACATTCATCCAGACATCCGGGCCACCCAGATCAAAATCAGACCAAAAAATGTCATTCAGATTCTTATCATAATTCTGTCCCGTATGTGCCACACAACAGTCAAAATATTCTCTGCAGCGCTTAATCGTAGCTGCCAGGCGAATAATCTCAGGTCTTGTCCCTACAATAATCAGCAGTTTGATTGCTCCGTTATTTTTCCACTTAAAATCAAACACTTCTTAGTCCTCCGCCATTCTTTGCTGAATATATGCAAGCTTCGCAATCGTTTCCTTGGTTTCTTCCAGATTCAACATTCTCGTGTTGTTAGAGTTAAACTCTGTCAACGTATTTCTCTTCGCATCACCATCTTTGAAATACTTATCGTAATTCAATCCGCGATTGTCTGCAGGCACTCTGTAGAAACCGCCCAAGTCAATTGCCTTGGCGCACTCCTCATTGGTCAGCAGTGTTTCATACATCTTCTCACCATGGCGAATACCGATGACTTTGATATCCTCCTTCTTGCCACCGAATAATTCACACACTGCTTCTGCCTGCGTTCCAATGGTGCACGCGGGAGCTTTCATAATGAGCAGATCTCCGTTCTCTCCTTTTTCAAATGCAAATAGTACAAGATCTACCGCTTCCTCCAGGCTCATGATAAAACGGGTCATAGAAGGTTCTGTCACGGTAATCGGATTTCCTGCTTTGATCTGGTCGATCCACAGAGGGATAACAGATCCCCGGGAGCACATAACATTACCATAGCGCGTACAACAGATCTTCGTCTTCCCGGAATTACGGGACTTGGCAACTGCTACCTTCTCCTCAATTGCTTTGGTAATCCCCATAGCATTGATAGGATATGCTGCCTTATCTGTGGACAGGCAGATGACAGATTCCACACCAGCTTCGATCGCTGCTGTCAGAACATTATCTGTACCGATTACATTTGTACGTACTGCCTCCATGGGGAAGAATTCGCAGGACGGTACCTGTTTTAACGCTGCCGCATGGAAAATGTAGTCTACCCCGTACATGGCAGAACGTACGGAGTTCAAATCTCTCACATCTCCGATATAAAATTTAATCTTGTCCGCCACTTCCGGCATTTTCGCCTGATATTCGTGGCGCATATCATCCTGTTTCTTCTCATCGCGAGAAAAGATACGGATTTCTCCAATATCTGTGTTAAGGAAACGTCTTAAGACCGCATTTCCAAACGAACCGGTTCCTCCGGTTATCATTAAAGTTTTTCCTGTAAATAGTGACATAATTGTTCTCCTTTTGTCTAACTCATTGCAATTTTATCAAATATTTTTCAAATTCATCCTTGGAATAAGTGTGTACTGCTTTAAAATATAATGTTTGAAATCGCTCCAAATCAAACATTCGATAAATACAAGACTACCATTTGCTCCATTATTCATATATATATTGTTCAATTTCGGAAATCCATATTTCATATGCTTTTCCTTGTAAATGTATTCCATCACTTGTTAATTGCTCATTCATATATCCATCATTTTCATATAAATCAAACAAATTAATATATGTTGCTCCGTATTCTTTTGCAAGATTTTCTATTTCGTTATTAAAAATTTTTATTGTGTCATTTTTCGCACAAAATTCTTCTTGCTCTTGAGAAACTGGAAGCACACTTTGTATATACAACTTAGCATCAGGGGCAACATCGCGAATTGAACAAATCAATGTTTCATAAGAATCAACCGAAGACTTTATTGTGTCATCTTTTAAACCATTTATTCCAGCCATAAGGAATACTTTTTCTGCATTAACATTTGATAGCATATCGACTCTTGACGTCATTCCACATAAACTGTCACCCGAAATGCCTAAATTAATGATTCTTTTGTCTATGAAATATGATTGGAAATTTCCCATCTGTGTTATTGAATCACCAAAAAATGCAATATCTGCATCATAATCTAATTGAGCAAGACTACTTTTCCAAGATATTAGAGTATAATTTATCCCTGGTTCTTGTGTTTTTTCTTCTTTAAGTCCGCACCTTATCAAAATCCTTTCAGGATAATTTTCTCTAAAGAAAATCATAAAGAATCCAAACATAAAAAAGAGGCACAACATCAATAGAAATATATTAATTTTCTTCATTTTTTCATATTTCCTTTTCTACTAATATTTTCACAATCATATTAGCAAAATCTATAATAGAAGTAAATAGTTGCTTTGCTGTTCCACGTATTATATAGTAGTGGTTATCAGGTCCCCTCTCCAAGGTCTTAATAACCATTAATGAATATTACTGCGTGGCTGATTATTTTGGGACTCTCTGTCTTTTTGCATTGTGAGAACTTATTTACCCTCATCACTCTGTAAGGAGCAGGGATATTTAATAAATACAATATTTTTTCATTTCCACACCAATTCTTGATATTTTTTTTCTAATTCACATGCTGCCATATGAATATCGTATCCATCTTTTTTCAAATAGTCCACATAGTTGGTCCGTTGTCTTTTTCTGCTTTGTTTATATTCCATTAGTATTTCTTCAATCCATTTTTTCTTGGACAATTCAACGAATTTTATAGCATCGCCATGGTTCACCTCTTGCGGCACATTTTCCGAGGCAACAGAATGTAAACCATTCGCTTGTGCTTCTATTAGTACTATCCCTAATCCTTCAAATAGCGAGGGAAGAACAAATAAATCCATACAGCTATATAGCATTGCCACATCTTCTCGATTTCCCAGAATCAGTACTCTGTCCGCAATACCACATTTATTAATCTTAGTTTCTATTTTTTCTCGTAATTTTCCATCTCCAACCAAAAGTAATTTTGCATTAGGTATTTCGTTTGCAATCTGCCGGAATACTTCTATCAAAAACTCATGATTCTTTTGATCATCAAACCGCCCCACATGTCCTACTACGAATTCATTCCTTCCTATCCCTAATTCATTACGCTTCTGATTACGCGTCTCACTTGAAAATGCAAATTTTTCAAGTTCTATAGCGTTTCTTACTATTTCAAATTCACTTTCTCCAAAAAGCCATTTCCCAGCATTGTCAGAGCATGCAAAACAAGCCGTTGCATATCGTGTGACATTTTTCCTTGCGATCTCATTCAAAAAATATTTTACTTTATTTGTTGTTAAATGATCTGTGTTGTGACTATGTGCTATTCTTACCGGAATGTTACATCGTTTAGCCACTTTTAATATCCAGCAGCTCATGGCATCTACATGAGAATGTATAATGTCATATGAATTTTCCAAAAGAATTTTCTTCAATTCCATACTATATTTTATAGGATTCTTACTTTTTACCGGAAGTCTATATATCTTGCTCCCACACTTTTCAATTTCCGCATCGTATACTCCCCTTTCGTATCCATGCACAATAAAATCGATTTGAAACTTTTCCCTGTCTATATGCCGATAGTAGTTCATCATATATGATTCAATACCACCACGGTTCATTATTCCACCATTTACATATAAAATTTTTATTTTCACCTTCGTCTCGTCCCCACAACTAAACTGTCATTTTGTCTCATCTTTTAGACTATACACAGCCGTATTATATAATATACCAATCGCAACTACTGCAAATGCGATAGGGGTAACCAGCACCCTTTCTGCATATGCCGGAGAAGCCGTCATCACATATACCCCCACTAAAGATACAATTACAAATAACACTGCTTTCATGTATTCCATTCTAATATTAGGATTGGACTTCTCTTTTTTAGATTTAACATACAAAATTATCATTGCAATAAATAAGATCCACATATTTTTAACCATGTAAAATGTTTCTCTTGCTATTCTAAAAAATAATTCTGCTATTAATGTTCGTTGTTCTCCTTCACTAAAAACAATATCTGCCCGGTTGAAATTACCCGGTGCTAATATCATAAAAGCAAATCCAATCAGCGCCCCCACAAAACCTATTATTTCCCATACGTATATAGTCTCTCTCTTATATACTTGGTATCCCACTATTATCACTAATGTCAACAATAACATCGCGCCGCCGGCTTCTAGAGTCCATCCTGAAACTATTCCTCCCAAAAAGGCTACACTCACCTTTATGGCAGATACAACAAAACTATTTTCATATTTCTTCTTGTTGTGTACTATATGATAATACGGCAGTAAAAATGCTAATATTAACGTGCTCCCCCAAAGATAATTGGCACTACTTGTCTGCCACACTATCGTTTCCATCGGATGAGGAATTGCACATAACAATAAAGCATACTCTAATATTAAAAAACTGTTAGACACCTTTTTGTTCATCGCCATATAATAAATCAATAAAACAAACACAACAAAAACCACTGCATTAGCAGTATTGAAATACATTTTATCATACATTAAAAAAACTGATCAATAAAATGGACAACGCTCCTGCCGCCCCAAATCTCCCAGTGTCTAATTTGAGATGTCACAACATCCTGCACATTCTCCACTCGCTTATCCGTCCAAAAAATATATTGATAATCCAAATCATCTCCGGATAATGGTGTGATAACATTTGCCCATAAAAAAATTGTGAACATAATTACATTAATTATTGCAAACAATAATTTATTTTGATCGATTTTCTGTTTCATTATATTCTCCGCATTTTTCCTAATATTAATCCCTACCTTCACACTACATTAATCACCTTGCTGTTTCATCTGTTGCAGTTCCTGCATTTCTATCCACATCTCCATATCTTTCCACATTTCAGGTGCCGCTTTCTTTGCCTCTTCCTAGTCCCAAATTGAATAATATGGATATGTTATTACATTGTATCCCTCATAATTATTTTGGTTTATATAAGATTGTATATTTTGGGAATTGTATATCCTCTTTCTCCATGATCCCGCTTTAAAAAAACATTCATGTACCCAAAATAATCTGTTCCTTGTCCATATCTTAAACATATTGCAATCGTTAAAAACAAAAAGCAGCATAAAACAAATAATGACGTTTATCTTTCTCTTGTATTTCTATAATTGTAAATAAACTTAATACTATAAACGGAATAAAATACATTTTCACTTTCTCCAATGAATCTATGCTGTTGAATTACTGTACGCACTCTATGGAGCGTTTACTATCTAACTAGCTATTAATAAAATAATATTTTTATATTTATCATTTGCTATGTAATATCAAAATTTTACAGCTGAAAAAAAAGAAATGTAAATATTAAGCTTGAAAATACTATTTTTCTCCTTAATTAAAACTGCATTATTTTAATTACTGAAAATCATATGCCTCCGCTGTATAAATGTTTACAAATTCTGCATCATTATAAATAATTAAAACCATATCCGGTTTTGTCTTACAAATATAACTCTGTATACTTTCCGTAAAAGTTGCATTATGAATAACGTCTAGGTATTCAATATCTGTAATAAGGTAATCAGCTAGAATCCAGTTGAAAGAATCTCCTATTATCAATATCTTTTTCCCT
>ULYB01042416.1_pt1 | contig 12313 bp, 8 predicted proteins | sample 1961761 | NCBI WGS metagenome assembly ULYB01 (sample SAMEA4835852, study PRJEB28245) | human gut metagenome | biome: gut microbiome; material: fecal sample | place: Denmark | collected 2008
CCGGAAGCTGATAGGAAGCAAGCAGGTTGGGTGAAAAGTGGAGAGATGGGAAAAATCCCCCAACCGGAAGCAAAGAGGAAGCAGGCAGGTTGGGTAAAAAACTCCAAACAGGAGGAAACTCCCCAACCGGAAGCTAAGAGGAAGCAAGCAGGTTGGGGAGAAAATGCTGGAACGGGAAAAACTCCCCAACCGGAAGCTAAGAGGAATCAAGCGGGTTGGGGCAAAAATGTTCAAACAGGAAGAAATACTCCAATCGGAAAGGGTTGAGAATCAAGCGGATTGGGGGTAAAATAGTGAAATAAGAGAAAAGCTCCAACTAGAGTGCACGGAGCATTAGTGGATGTGTCAAGTTTTCTATGAAAACTTGACATGCAGCGCCAGCCCTTTGCCGCAGGCAAACTTTAAATGGGCTGGTGTTCCAAGTATGGGAGGAAGACGATATGAGCGAAAAAACGGATGAAGGTCAAAACAGGAATGAATTGGAAGCAAAGCTCAAATCCAAACAACGAACGTACAAGATATTGACAAAGCTTTGCTGGGTTTTTCTGCCTATGCTGGCAGCACCGTTTATTCCTGCATTCTGCGGGGCGGAAGATTCGACGTGGACCTACCGGCTGACTGGAATTGCGGTTGTTTCCATTATGATTGGATTTGCCATAGCGTTAATTGCTGCAAATATAGAGAAACAGATGAAGGAGCTGATTGGACAGTGTGCCGTGTGGGGCGTGTTGGAAGAACAGATGCAGGTACTGGAATATATGCCGACCGGGCATACAAATGAAGATTTCCTGAAAAACTGCAGACTCCTGCCGGAATATAATGAAGTGACCGGCTCTGATTACTTCCATGCGATCTACAGAGGTGCAGAGATCACGTACTGCGATCTTTGCCTGAGGTGGCGAAGCGACAACATGGATCCGGACAGACCGGGATCATCTTCTGCAGTGACGCGATTCCAGGGACCATTTGTGACCATAGTCCTTCCACATAATATAGACGGTGTCGTCCATGTCATTGAGCGGAAAGGCGGGAAGAAACCGGCAGAAGCAATCCGGCTTGGAAATACAGATTTTGACCGGAGATTTACGACTTTGGCAACCGACGAACAGCTTGCAGGAAGCATATTGCCACCGGATGCAATCCTCAGAATACTGCAGCTTCCGAAAGATACCTATCTGGAATTCGCAGGAAATCAGCTCGTTGCTGCAATATACAATGATGAGGACCTGTTCGAAATGAAAGATATCAATGTAAACGATGGCTTGGACGAATACAGGGAGAAATGCCGCAAAGAACTCGCAGAACTGCTGCAGATACTCGATAAACTCATATATGTAGCCAGCAGGTAGGAGAAAAAAGACCAGTATGAAAGGCAGATGTTACACAGATAATTGCGATGTGAACGGGATAATATAAGAGTTGCGGATTTATAATTCTGATATGAGGTATCGTATGACAAGATAAAAACGCATCTATATTTAGAATAGAGCTTCATGTAAGATGCGATATGTTTGAGCCTTAGAATTACTTAATGTTCTTTCTTCTTGTAAGCAATACCTGAACACGATGTTCAGGTAAGCAGCCACTGAGCCATGGATGGCGAATTGGCTGCGGTTGCGTATTTTGAGAATATGTTTGTTAAGAACATTTAGTAATTCTTAGGTTCAATACATTGCATCTACATGTACTCTATTCTAAATATACAGATGCGTTTTGATTTTTCGTCCGTTGAGCATCAACTAAACTTATCCATAAACTTCCCGAACTTCTCAATCTTACTCATCGTATCATTCCGGGCAGCTGCGGAACCGGTCTTTCCTTCCGAAGCTGTCTCACCTGCATTCTGCGGGCTGCTGACACCTGCGGAACCGCCGGTCTCCAATACCGGAGCAAGCCAGATTTTTCCAGAACCACGATATACATTGACCAGACCTTCCCCGGATACAGCAGAACCAACCAAAGATTTGGAAGATTTTTCAACCGTAAAATCCAAAGAGGATGACCAGGCAATTGCCATATTTCCATCGATCTTCATCATATCGTTGTCGAGTACAACCTCGATAATCTCATTTCTTGGAACGATACTTTCCAAAGCACAGATACCTGTACCATTCAAGCTTAAGTTGAACAGACCTTCTCTGCCAAATACAGCAGAAGAGAGGTTACTTCTTGCAACAACCTTCTGTGTAACGGTATTGTCACAGGCGAGGAACAATCCGTCATCCAGGACAACACTGCCTCCCCATTCCTGTAGATTCGTGAGCAGGATGTGACGGTAGGTTGGCTCTAACATAACCTGACCATAGCCGGTGTAGATAGGCTTGGCAACCGTCTCTTTGGTAACGGCGGCTTTAGCCATACCACTTAAGAAACCGCCAACACCTTTGACGCCGCTTTCCATCTGAATCTGACCTGCCGTCCACTGCATGGCACCGGCTTGAACGGTGTAACCATTTCCGTTCAGATTAAGCAGAAGCTGACGCTTGTTCACATTCATGCGGGACATGTAGTACTGCAGTTTCGAGGTAGATGGGCTGACACTCATATCCTGCACATATTCCAGTACCTGCATGCCGCCAAGAGCAGAGGTAACCTGTACATTTGTGTTATTTAATAAGCTTTGACTTACCATATATGTACCCTCCCCCCTTATGCGGTTGGTGCCATCAGAATCGAGCCGGTACCACGGTATACATTGACCAGACCTTCGCCGGAAACAGCCGAACCGATCAGCGATTTTGAAGATTTTTCAACCGTGAAATTCAAAGAGCCGGACCATGCGATTGCCATATTTCCATCGATCTTAACCTCGTCATCCTGCAGATTGAACATGATAAGCTCCTGCTGTGGAACCGGACTTTCCAATACAGCGATACCCTGTCCGGAAAGGCTCAGGTTAAATAAGCCCTCTCCGCCGAGCGCAGCAGAGGAAAGTGTCTTACGGCTGACAACCTTATGCTGCAATGTGCTGTCACAGGCAAGGAATAAACCATCCTCGAGTACGATCTGCCCCCACTGTGCCACATCGACAAGCAGGATGTGCTTGTAGGTTGGCTCTAACATAACATAACCCTGACCGGTGTATTCTGGTTTGGACATTGTCTCACCGGTTACAGCTGCTCCGAGTGCTTTGCCGAGGAAATTACCGGCACTTACACCGGACTGCATGGATACATTTCCGAGCATCCACTGCATGGCACCTGCCTGTAATTTGCAGGATGTGTTGTTCAGCTCGACCAAAACCTGACGGCGGCGTACATTCATCTCAGCAGAAAAATATGCAGTTTCTGCGTTGTATGGAGAAACTGACAGATCCTTTTGGTGTTCAAAAACACGGTACTGTCCGAGCTGGTTGATACACTGCATGTTGGCGTTGTTGAAAAGATTGTTGATACTAAACATAAATACCTCCCCTTATCCGGCCATATAAATTTGCGGTTTGCATAAGACCGGTTATTCTTATGATTGTTCGGAATCCGTTGTTGCCTTGGACAGTGAAAATGTAAATTCACTTCCGACACCCTCGGTGCTGACAACATTGATATTCTCATTATGTGCCTTGATGATTTCTTTGGTAATCGCAAGTCCGAGTCCGGTTCCCTGTTTGTCTTTGCCACGGGAGCGGTCCGCCTTGTAAAAACGAACCCATACACGGTTCAGGGAATCCTTCGGAATACCACATCCCTCATCCTTCACAGATACAAAAATTTTATCATGTTTTTCCGACAATGTCACGTAAATTGATTTACCATTTGGCGTAAATTTGATTGCATTATCAAGCAGATTGTAGATGACCTGCTCGATCTTTGTCTTGTCTGCATGAACAATCGAATGTTCGGTGTGATTATTTAACCGGATCGCAATCTGCTTCTCGATACAGCGCCCCTCAAAGGAGTTAATCGCAGATAGGACAAGCTCGACAATATCGAAATCCTTGCATACGAGCCAGATACCGTAGGAATCGTAGTTATTTAACTCCAGAAGACTGGAGGTAAGTTTTGTCAGCCGGTTTGTCTGCTGCACGACGATATCTAGGTAATGACTCTGCTTCTCCGGCGGGATCGTTCCATCCTGAATCGCCTCAATATAGCCTTTGATCGAGGTGAGCGGAGAGCGGAAATCGTGTGAGATATTGGAGATAAATGCCTTTCGGTACTCGTCCAGTTTTGCCAGTTCTGAAGCCATGTATTCAAGTGTGGATGCAAGCTGACCAATCTCGTCGTTGGAATGAATATCCATTGGCGTGTCGAAGTTACCAGTGGAATATTGCTCTGCTACGGAGTTGATTTTCCGGATTGGACGCATGACTTTACCCGAGATGATACCAAGTAGGGCAAAGGAAATGATAATCATAAACAGATACGGTGCATAAATCAGTTTTACGATTTTTTCCTGAATATTCTGCAGCTGTTCCACCGTAGAATGAATCAATAGCATACCGTTTGGCTGGTTGTTAATATGGATTGGAATGGCAACAGAAATAACGTTGCTTTTGAACGTATTGTAAAATTTGCCATTAAAAGACTGCGCGGTGTAGATATCAAAATCCGGGTCAACGAGGAATATATTTTTGGGGTTATCTGGATGTCCGTCTGCATTCGCAAATCCATAGATGATGCCTTTTTCATCGGTAACCCAGATGCTGGCATTCAGTTTGTCACTGTAATAGCGTAGACTTTCTTGCAATTCATCTTTGGTGTAAACGCCCTGCACATATCCTGCGACTGTCTGATCCGCGATTAAAAATGCTTCATTTGTCAGTACTTCTGTTCGGTCATCGACAAGCATGCTTCGTGTGACGTTGGAGGCATAGAGGACGATAAATCCAAAACAAACCGTAAAAATAACCAAAAAACTTATGAATATTTTATCAAACAGAGAGTGGCGTAATGTCATGTTACTTTACCTCGAATTTATAACCTTTGCCCCATACCGTAGAGATTGACCAGTTGTGATTTTCGTTCAGTTTTTCACGCAGACGCTTGATATGGACGTCTACCGTTCGCGAGTCTCCGGCATATTCGTAGTCCCAGAGACGGTCAAGCAGCTGATCACGTGTAAATACCTGGTTTGGACGTTTGGCAAGAAAATACAAAAGCTCCAGCTCCTTCGGCGGCATCTCCACCGATTCACCATCCAAAGTTACAGTGTAGTTGGTCATATTGATAAGTAAGCCGTCATATTCGACGAATTCACCCTGATGATCGGTAACTTCAGCGATGCTTACAGGTGCAGCAGTGGTTACAGCCTGGGTCATAACGGTACGACGCAAAACCGCTTTGACTCTTGCAACCAGTTCGTTGGAATCAAACGGTTTGATCATATAGTCATCGGCGCCGAGCTTTAAGCCGAGCACCTTGTCGAACACTTCCCCCTTCGCGGAAAGCATGATGATCGGTGTCTGGCGTGTCTTGCGGATTTCCGTGCAGACCTCATAGCCATCAATATCCGGGAGCATGATATCCAATAAGATCAAGTCAGGATTGAAGGTGGCTGCGAGTGCAAGTGCGTCCTTGCCTGTGTATGCGATTTCAGTTGCAAAGCATTCCTTTAGTAAATACAAAGAGATAAGCTCTGCGATATTTTCGTCGTCATCGACGATCAGGATTCGTTGTTTCTCCATGTTCCCCTCCAATAAAAGTGTGTTGTATGGTTGTAACTCGTCTACAATTCGACGATGGTAACGCCATATTCGCCCTCACCAAATTCGCCGGAGCGATAGGACTGCACCAGTGGATGTTTCTTTAAATACTGCCAGATGCCTTTGCGCAGGGCACCGGTTCCCTTTCCGTGGATGATCGTGACACGGGAAATGTGTGCCAGAACTGCATCATCCAGATATTTGTCGATCTCAAAGCATGCTTCATCGACTGTTTTCCCCATGACGTTCAGTTCTGGAGAGAATGTCATAGATTTGCTGACGGATGTATGATCTCCGCCTGCATGTTTGCCGCTGTATTTTTGTTTTGTTCCATTTACTGATACGGTACTTTCCGGGATAATCAGCAGGTCGGAAATCGGCAACATAGAATTTAAAATACCCATCTGTACGCCTGCAATGCCTTTGTTGTCTGGCAGTTTTGTGATTGTACCGCGTGTTCCCATGCTGAGTACCTGCACGGTATCCCCGATATGGAAATCAGATGCTTTATGGTTTGAGGTCTGTTTCTTTGTCTCGGATGCACCGGATTTCTCGTAATCTTTGATTTTGCTTCGAAGCTTGCTGCGCTGTTCTTCCATCGTGCGCATGTCGGCCTTGTGTGGGTTATTGCGCCATTTGTTGTAATCGCGGATTGTCTGATCCGCCACATCCTTGGCGTCATCGATTATGTCTCTGGCTTCTTCCCTTGCTTTTTTCAGAATCTCGGCTTTCTTCGTATCGAGATTTTCTTCCTTCTTCTGCAAGGATTCCTTCAGAGATTCAATTTCCTGTTTATATGCCTCGATTGCCTTTTCGTCCTCCTGCATGGATCGCTTGCTTGCTTCGAGATCCGCGAGCAGGGTTTCCATGTCGATCGCATCGCTGTCAATCTGATCCTTTGCAGAGTTGATAATATAATCTGGCAGACCAAGCTTGCTTGCGATGGCAAATGCGTTGGATTTACCCGGAATACCGATTGTCAGACGATAAGTCGGACGCAGAGTTGCCACATCAAATTCGCACGATGCATTTTCTACTCCATCGGTGGAAAGGGCGTATGTTTTCAATTCGCTGTAATGTGTCGTCGCCATGCAGCGGGCACCCATACTTTTCAGATAATTTAAGATGGAAACTGCTAGTGCCGCACCCTCGACCGGATCGGTTCCGCCGCCCGGCTCATCGAATAGGCATAGTGTGTTCGGGGTTGCATGCTGCACGATATAGACAATGTTGCTCATGTGAGAGGAGAACGTTGACAGATTCTGTTCGATGCTCTGCTCGTCACCGATATCTGCGAAGATATCGTCGAAGACAGCCAGGCGGGATTCCTCCATTGCCGGGATATGCAGACCTGCCTGTCCCATGAGAGAAAACAATCCCAGTGTCTTTAAGGAAACCGTTTTACCACCGGTATTCGGACCTGTGATAATGAGCAGGTTGTATGTCTCACCAAGCCGGATATCGACTGGCACAACCGTGTGCTTCTCCAGCAATGGATGACGTCCCTGTCGGATATCAATGATACCGTCGGTGTTAAAGATCGGTCTTGTGCTGTTTGTTGCGCGGGCGAATTTCGCCTTTGCAAATATAAAATCCAGATCGGTCAGTAATTCCAGATCGTAGGCGATGTCAGAGACATAAGTAGCTGCCTGCGCACTCAGGCTCTCCAGTATTTTCTCGATTTCTAATAATTCCTCGTTCGCAAGCTCCTTGATCTGGTTGTTCAGATTGACGACTGCCATTGGTTCGATGAAAAGCGTGGAGCCGGTCGAGGACTGATCGTGAATCATACCCGGGAATTTCGAACGGTATTCCTGCTTGACCGGAATACAGTATCTGCCGTTTCGCATGGTAATCAGAGAATCCTGCAACTGGTCACGGTTTGCGTCACTTTTGATGATCTTATCTAACTGCTGGTGCAGCTTGTCGTTGGTGAGACGGATTTCCCGGCGGATGTTCTTCAAACCGGAGCTTGCATCGTCCGCGTATTCATTTTCCGATAAGATACAACGGTTGATCTCGGATGCGATGTGCTCTAATGGCAGCAACATGTTAAAACGTTCGGTCAGCGAATCAAAGGTCGTCTGTGAAACAGGCTCCTGATTCCGGCTGGCGAGTGCTTCGGTCAGGTCAGAACCATCGCCGTATTGTTTAGCTGCTTTTGCAACCTGTAAAACGGCAGCGATGTCCAGAAGTTCCTTCGAAGTAAGGGTACCCTGTACCTCCAGCCGTTTGATGGATGCACCGATATCGCATAACCCGGAAAAGCTGATATTTCCATGGCGGTTCAGACGGTTCAGCGCATCGTTTGTCTCTTCCTGTAATTTCCGGATCTGTTCGATGTCACGCTGAGGTTTCATGCGGTCCACCCGGCGCTTTGCCATAGGGGAGGTCGCATATTCTGTCACCATAGATAGTATTTTATTAAACTCTAGTATGCGTAAGCTTCGTTTGTTCATGGTTTATTCCTTTTATAAAAGTATGTTAGGCTTGATTAAATGCTTTCTTTGCATTGATATGAAGAACCAAGCCGATAATGGCACCGACAAATGCAACGATACCACCGATCAAAAGCAGATAGAAACCAGCACCATATTGAACCATAGAACCATAATCGGAAAGTTCGCTTTTTGCGCTCATAGTTTCATAAATTGCAAAAATTCCCTGAATCAGGGTCAGGATAATATTCAATGTATTTACCCGCAGCATAGACAATGCAATGATCACGATTGCAGTGATCAAAAAGATGACGCCATCTTCGCCGTCCTTAAATAACGACATTGATTCACTGTATCCAAAAAGGGAAACAGACAGGAACGGAAGAAAGACGGAGATCAGACAGAGCAGGCTTCCGCCCATCACTGCAAAATGTCCGGCATTGAATTTCCGCTTGTACTTAGCACCTGCTGGGGCATAGGCAGCAGAATTTGCATATGGCATCTGGTTGTAATTTGCCTGAGGCTGCTGATACTGTGCCTGATTATAGTTTGCTTGAGGCTGCTGGTATTGTGCCTGATTGAAATTTGCCTGAGGCTGCTGGTATGGTTGCTGATTATAGTTTGCCTGAGGCTGTTGATATTGCATTTGGTTGAAATCTGCCGGCTGGGTGATCGCTGCTCCGCAGGTAGGACAGATCGTTGTGCCGTCTGTAAGTGTTGCTCCACATGTTGGACAATTCATAGAATCACGCTCCTTAAGAAATAGTATAAAATTAAGATAGCATATATTTAGAAGACTTACAAGAAATCGACTTGACTTTAGTACATAAAATATACAACAACTGTGAGAACCGGAGTAAATGTTTCTCCCTTTTTGATCCCTGATAGAAATTCGTTTTTTGATTTAAGCAGGTGATTCTCCCGGTTGTATTTCTGATTGCTGAATACTTCTGTTTTGCTTTGTGTTTTGTCAGTTTTTTCTTCACGTTCGGTTTTGCTGACAAAATCATCATCGAAGATTGTGTGTTCTTCCGTCGGATCGAGCGGTGATAAATCCTGTGCGCGGATCATTGGCTTGCCATCGAAGAACAGCACGTTCATTGTGTCGGCAAAGACGAGATTGTCCTCGTAAAGTTCCTTTGCCATGTCGTCAAGTTATAATTAGAGATATTTTACCACGTAAAACAAATACAACAAGCGATACATAATAAAATAATTGGGATTTTCGTGATATAAGAGCTATATCACAGATTATCAGATGAAATCCAATAACTAACACATACAACAAGTGTATGTTTCAACAGTTGCATCATAGCATGTGTGGGAAGGATTTGTAAATGGGTAAATTTTAATTTACTTGCTGTGAAACTGCGTTTGCATATTAGGAATAATGCTGATTATGACCATATATTAACCAATTTTGCAATGATACGAGTTATTGGAAAATTATATGATATAATGAAGCATATTATTTTCAGTTGTAGCTATACCCCAATATTAGTTAGCAATATAGAAAGGAACAAGAGGGATGAGGAGAGGAAAGAGAATTGTTGCTGTATTTTTAAGTGTATGTTTTGCAATCAATATATCAATATCTGGACTGGACATACGTGCGGAAGAAATGACTGGTATTACAGCGACTGCAACGGATGCCGAAAATGAACAGCAAGATACGACATATCTGAATACGGATGATATAGAGATTGAATCGCAGGATTCTGTGGGAGAAATGCTTGCGGAGGATCTTGAGTCTGTATATGCGGAGCAGGAAGAAAACTCCGGATATAACATATTTAACATTGATGTCAAAGATAGGACCGCAACGGTGCAATATGAAGCACTGGAGAATGCAACGTTAGTAGTATCAGCTTATGATGAGACCACAAATCAGATGGTTGCATCAGCAAGTAAGTCTGTGAATAAGGATGAGACAGCAGTAGATTTAGAACTTGGGGATCTTCCTCAATATTATATTTTGAAAGGTTTTATTGTTGATTCTGAGACATTGCAACCATTAACGAAGGAATTTAAATCTGAATTGTATACGCAGGGAATGCAGGAATTTCTTCAAAAGACAACCGATGATTTTTCTGAAGATAGGGTGTTAAATTTTGATGATGATAAGAGTAATAATTTTGCTGTTTATAATCAGAATACGATAGTGATTGAACAAGAGGCTACTAAGAATCAATTGATTTCGGCTGATGCAGAGAAGAATATATATGTGTTTGAAAATGTTGATACCAATATGTTGTCCTTACAAAAAGATGATGTGCTGTCTTATGAAAAAGAAGATGGCATGGTGCTGATTGTAAAAGTAAATACAATTGACGTGGAGGGAACAACTGTTACAATTTCAGGTCAAAATGCAGATACAGAAGATGTTTTTGATTATGTAAAGATTGATTCTGAAGCTGGTATGGAGAATGTGGCTATTGACAATTCAAACTTGGAAGATGGTGTGGAATATACTGGAATGATTGAGGATAGTGGGGATGTTCCAAAAACGTACTCTGAGAATGCGAACGATTCACAGACGGATGCACTTGTGGCGAATGAATCGGAAGTAGGGGCAAGCAATGGTGAAGGCAGTAATAAACTGTCCGCGGAATTTAAACTTGAGAATCCTAAGAACAAAGACGATGAGGGAATCTCGGCAAGCGTAAGTGGAAAGGTAAACATTGAGTTGAAAAACTCAACAAAACTTTATATTGCACAGGATCATCAGTATGTGGAGGTAAAGTTTGATTATTCATTAGGACTTAATATTTCCATAAAGATGGAAGTGGACGCTAAGATTCCGCTGGGGAAATTTAGTTTTGCACCTATACCAGGTTTAAAAATAGGTTTAACGCCAAATGTTGTTTTAAAGGTAAGTGGCAAGCTTTCATTGGAAGGAAAGTTAAAAGGGTGTATAGGAGTAAGAATTTCTGCGCAGGAAGGTGTTACAAATCTTACATCAAATCCAAAATGGAGTGGAAATATTAAGTTCGAAGCAACGCTCTTTATAGGAATTTCTTTAAAACCAGAGATAGACCTTATAAATGAGAAGGTAGTGGAACTGAGTTTTGAAGGAGAAGTTGGAGCTGAAATAAAATCAACGCAAGAAGTGATAAGTTCTTCAAAATCGGTAAGACACGAGTGTAAGAGCTGTTTGGATGGAGAGATTTCTGGAAAAGAAAGTGCAACTTTTAAAGCCAAATTTTTGAATTTAAAAGGAGCAACATTTGCAAGAACATTTGAGATAAATCAGAAGTTAACAGATTTTTATTATTCGTTTGACTATGATGAATTTGCTTTTACGGAATGCCCACATAAGACGTATGCCGTTACCGTATTGGCTTTGGATAAAGAAAAAAATCCAATCAAGGATGCGGTTATTTCGTGTAATTCTACGAAGTATCAGACGGATGAAAACGGAAAGGCAAAGTTCTATATTGCTGCGGGAACGTATACAATATCAGCGGCAAAACAGGGAGTAGGTAGTTATTCTAAAATCCTTCGTGTATACGATGAGTCGAAGACAATAGAGATTCAAATTAAAGAAAATAATAGTGGTTCATCAGAAGAAAAAAAGGGGATAAAGATTGATGAAAATACATTCCCGGATGAGAATTTCCGAGCATATATCAATAAAAAAATTGACAAGAACTTTGATGGATATCTGTCAAAGACAGAAATTGAGCGGACTACAAGTATAAATTGTGCAGGTCAATCAATTTCAAGTTTAAAAGGAATTGAGTATTTTGTTGATATTCAAAAACTGAACTGTGATAATAATAAATTAACACAGTTAGACTTGAGTAAAAATACTAAACTAGAAAGCTTAGATTGTGCGGTTAATAAATTAACGAAATTAAATGTGAGCCAAAATGTTCAATTAGGAGATTTAGGGTGTGGGTTTAATGAATTAACCCGATTAGATGTGAGTAAAAATACCAGATTAGAAATTTTGGTCTGTTATTGCAATAAGCTAACTCAATTAGATATAAGCAAAAATACGGAATTAAAGAAATTATTATGTGAGGTTAATGATCTAACCAAACTGGATATAAGCAATAATATGGGATTAGTATATTTATCGTGCGATTATAATAAACAAACCCAATTGGATGTGAGTAAAAATACAGAATTAAGTTTTTTATCTTGTGGTAATAATGAATTAACTCAATTGGATGTGAGTAAAAATACAGAATTACGGTACTTATCATGTATTGGTAGCAACCTAACTCAA
>ULYB01026620.1_pt1 | contig 12178 bp, 6 predicted proteins | sample 1961761 | NCBI WGS metagenome assembly ULYB01 (sample SAMEA4835852, study PRJEB28245) | human gut metagenome | biome: gut microbiome; material: fecal sample | place: Denmark | collected 2008
ACGGTTTTAAGTCGCGATTTTCGGCGATTTGGAATAAATCACTTAAATCAAAAAGGAGAAAGACTATGAAAAGAAAATCAATCATTGCAGTGCTGGCGTTGGTATTAGTGTTGGCGTTGTCGTTGTCGATATTCTCGGCATGCAACAAGAATCACAAATATTCAAGCGAGTGGAAGTTTGACGAAAAAACTCACTGGCACGAATGCACCGCGAAAAAGCACACCGACACGACGGAGAAAACCCCGCACGTGTTCACGTGGACAGAAAAAACGCCCGCAGGCGTTCACACGGACAAAGTCGAAAAGGGCGTATGTGAATGCGGATACGAAACCGAAAGGACGATTTCCGGCACCGCAACGCACACTTACGGCACGGAATGGACAAAAGACGAGTCGGGACACTGGCACGAATCGACCTGTGACGCAACGGCTCCCACGCATGACGCAATGAAGATAGATTTCGCCGCGCATACCTTTGACGAAGGCAAAGTTACCAAACCGGCGGACTTCGGCGTGGTCGGCGAAAAGAAATTCACCTGCACGGTATGCGGATATAGTTATACCCAAGAAATTCCCGCACTTGGCGCAAAAGACAACACTATTTCGTTTGCTAACGATTTAGTTGATGAAAAAACCTATGACGGGTTGGCGTTTATCATTGATCCCGCGAAGGTCAATCGTAAGGGCGACGGTGAAATCACCATTACTTACAAAGGCGAAAACGACACTGCGTTTTCCGAAATCGCCCCGATTAACGCCGGCGAATATACCGTGAAAGCAACCGTAAAAGGCACTGCGGAATGGAAAGGCGGAGAAATCACCACGACTATCATAATCAACAAACGCGAGATAACTTTGCCCGCAGGCGTTTTTGAAGGAAAACTTGGAGAAAACCTTGAAAGCGGAAAGTTCGGTTTGGCGTGCATAAACGTCGCGGTAGATACGAACAACGTCGTAGAATGGGTGACGATTGGCGCTCCCGAAACATACTATGCGATTGGCATACATACAATCAGCGCCACCGTCCTGACCGTGGACAACGACAACTTCGAGCTTAACAAAGGCGTATACGACACGGTCAGATTTACCGTTTGGAACGCTCCCGATTCCTTCTATGCCGGAATCCAAGACGTGTTCACCTTTTCCGGTAGCAGTGATATTTTGATCACAACAATAATCGCTAATGGCACGGTGAAAAAAGGCGACCAACTTTTAGTCAATGAAATCGGCAAGATAATCACCGTGAATAAAATCAAAAAGGGCACGGGCACAACGGCGACAGAGGTTGAAACGGCAACCGCCGGTGATGAAGTAGGCTTGTATATCGAAGGCGCAACGAAGGCTGAACTTAAGCGCGGATATATGCTGTCAACGCCTGATACGATTATCGGTTATAGCAAGGTCACGGTAACAATAAGAGTGCGCACAAAAGACGAGGGTGGTCAAAACACCCCAATTCAGTCGGGAATTAAACCGAATGTTGCCTTTGCCGACACGTTCGGTGAAGTAACCGGCGAAGTTACGTTCCCGGAAGGCACGACGTTACTTTCAGGTGGTGAAATACTTGAAGGCGTCACCATTAATTTCCAAGGCAAAAAAGTCCCCGCGTTTGTCGGTCGCAGGTTCACACTTAGGGTGAGCGGAAAAACTATTGCCGAGTGCATAGTCACCGCAGTTCCTAATGCGACAAGAGTTAGGAGCGGTTTTATGTTAGGCGTCCCCGGCACCAATGTCATTGAGCCTATCGAGCTTGGCGAAAACACATTTGCGATCAACCTGAACAGAAGTGATCTCGGCGAAATGCTTAAAAACGCCAAAGACACCGATACAATCGAATTAAAATTTATTAATGGCGGAAAGGACATCGCAAAATACACTCGCACTCCCGGCACAGGCGAGGGGGTATACAATGAAGTTGGCGGAAGAATAGTCGGTTCATATCTCATCGTCGAGTTTTATAAAAACACTGGATCTGATCCCAAACTAACCGGTAATAACGGCGAATGGGTTTTTACAGGCGATGATATATCTATCGCAATTGGTGTTTATATTACGCCCGCTTCGGGAACCTGAGCGACACTGCAACCATCGTAGCAAAATAACAAAAAAGTTATTATCTGATCAAATTACGGATAAGCGGGCGTAAAAACCCGCTTATTCACAATAAAGGTGTTTTATGAAAAAGATATCAAAACTTATTGTGTTTGTCCTTGTTCTTGTTTTGGGCGTGATACTTGTCGCGTGCGGGAATAAGGGCGGTGGCGGTGACAATACCGCGACCACCGTCAACGAACTGACCGCAGAAAGCGGCGTTTCGGCAAGCGGGACTTTTGAGGGCGGCTCCAAACTTAAAGCAGAAGCCCACGCAGCCGACAGCGAGAAAGGACGGGCTGCGATTTCGGCAATCGACAAGCCGTACGACAGCGCAAGGGTTGCCGTTTTTGACATCACTCTCACAAAGGGCGGCGAAAAAGTGCAGCCGAGCGGCAAGGTCAAAATCACCATGCCGAAGCCGTTTGAGGCGGACGAATACGTCACTTATCACGTCAAAGGCGACGTCGTGGAAGAACTTGAAACCGCGATTGACGGCAATAATATATCTTTTGAAACGACAAGTTTTTCATACTTCGTGGTTACGACGGAAAAGGTTGCGCACCGCACGAAACTCAACTATAAGGGCGTGTGGTATCAATCGTTGCAGGGCGAACCCGTCGACGAAACGAGTAGTTTCCAAAACGATCCGTATATGATTGAAAAAGAGGGCGACGCGTTTAAGATTGCGGACGCCGCCCACGAAGACACAACATTGAAACTTTGTTATAATCCCGACAACTTTAAGTACGACGCGCGCGCAAGAGATAACGTGGGGTATCTTATCGGGAGAGGCGGAGAAGACTGGGAGTTTCGCGCTGAACTTCGCGTAGGCTCGCCGAACGGGCCCGCGATCGCGAAATGGCACGGCTACGAAATTTATGGTTATGATAGATACGAAACCTACGATGACGGCAAAGAGGTCGCGTGGACGGAAAGTCATTTTTTGAATTTCATCGGCGAGGTTCACCCAAAGCTTGAATACATACAGTTCGTTTCCGTTAAAAACGTTGACGGCTATACGGACGAAAACGGCGGGTGGATTTCGGAAAAAGACGCCCTTGACGTTTACGTCGTGCGTACGGTGATAGGCACTTCGCACAGATTGAACAGGGAGCTGATGGCAAGTCGGTACGGAGTTCCCAAAATTTCCGAAAAAGCCGTAAACACCAGAATATCTTCCTACGCGGGATATCCGCGCTACTGGTGGTTCTTCGATATCGATGAAGGGAAGCCCACTCACTGGCTGCTTATCAACGGTAACGTCAGGGCAACGGTTTTTAACGGGCGCGGTGAATTGGTCAATTCGGCAAGCAGTATGAGAATGGATTTCGATTACGACGAAAACCTCGATATGGGCTTTTCCGAAAGCAAGTGTAACAGATATTATATTCTGTTGGAAGAAAACGGCGTTGAAAAACCCGATTGTAAAATGGATTTACAGTTTTTAGAAAACTCGTAAAGTATGGAAAAAATATTATTACGATATACTGAATAAAAATAAGCCGTCCGAACGGTCGGCGGCGGAGGATTTATGAAAGCAATAAAAAATCTTATTATAACTCTTGTGGTTATAGTGGCAATACTGGGGGTTGTCATTATCGGCGGATACGTCTACGTCCGCACGACGTACGGCATAGACCTTTTCCGCACCGCGGGACAACTGAAAACGCTCACAAAAGACGTGGATGAAACCGCGCTTTGCCCGAATGCCTACGGCGAGCAGGATTTTGTCGAAATGAAAAGCGCAGTCAATGATAAAATCGACGGGCTTATCGTCTATGAAAAGGACAAAGGCTACAACGGCTATTCGGTCAATTTTGCTTCACTTGCGGGCAAAAGTATGACAGATCCGATTTTCCTCACCGAAAAGCATGTCGGGGCGATTGCCCAAACGGTCTTTTACGAGCAAACGGGCGGCAAAATCAAGTTGGGCGATAAGGAAGTGTCCGTAACCGTCGTGCAGATTGACTTTTCGGAAATCGCCGCAAACGGCAGCGCGGACTTTAACGTCGTTGCAAAACTCGACCTTACGCCGTTCAAAGCGGATATGGGCGGTTTCCCGTATAAATACTTCAAAAAATATATCCCCGATAACCTTTACGTTTCGTCCACCGTTCGCGTAGATAAGACGGAAGAAGACGGCTTTGCCTATACCGTAACGCACAAATCGCTTACGCTCAACAATTTGTCCGGCGACGATACCGCGGATTTGTTCAACACCCTGAACGCCGTGCTGAAAATCGGGACTGCCGAAAACCTGAATATGCAGGTCGGCACAATGGCGGTAAACGCACTTATCGGCACGAAAGACGCCATCGGTTTTGCCTATTCCATGAAAGCAATCGGGGCAAAGAGTTTCGATTTCGGCACTGTTTCGGACATAGACTTGTTTATCGTATACTAAACGACTTAATGCAGCATATCCACGACGTAAAGTCGAGTTTTATGCAAAATATCCCCCAAAAATCCAAATAAGGAGATAATATTATGACGCACACAAAGGCAAATAAATCAAAAGTATTAGCACTTGTACTCGGTCTTACGATGTGCATTTCACTTATGCTCGGCATTGTGTTTGCAAGCCCGACTTTTGCAGCATATGCGGCAGGAGAAGACGGAATAGCGCCGACAATCGTCAAAACAGGCGGTATTGACGTTGATAGAAAAAACCATATGGGCAATCTTCCTGCTGCGATTAAGGGCAAGCCTTACAAGGCGGAAGACGGTAGCAACTACAAAATTGAGGCGACGGGAACAGAACCGTTCACTTTTCACGCATATAAATCGGGCGAAGGCCGTGCCCCATTGCCCGAAGGACTTTCACTAAACTCGGTGACAGGCGAAATCGAAGGCACACCTACGGGAGATGCAGGTAAATACAATATCAGCGTTACCGTTACAAATAAATTCGGTAGTGATAACATTTTTGTGGGGATGTATGTTTACGACGAAACCTCCAAACCGCAAATCACAACGCCAGCAGGAGCATTGCCGGACGGTTATTTAAATTCTTCTTATAATCAAAAGATAGATTTTACCCATAATATGAGCAATTTTCCCGAAGTAAGTATTGCAAGTGGTGCTTTACCTGACGGGTTAACAATCATACGTCAAGGTATTACTGCCACAATATACGGAACGCCTACCAAGGCAAGGACGTTCACTTTTACCGTGCGCGTAGAAAACGGTGCAGGATTTGACGAAAAACAATATACCATAACAATCAAAAATGAAATCGTCCGCCCTGAAATTCAAATGGACATGACTGTCATAAAAGATGGCTATTCTAAAGTTAATGATAGTGGTCATCTTGAAATAATCAAAGGAAAACCGGTAGACGTTCAGTTTTACGCTACGGGAACAAATACGTCAACGAATCCCATCAAATGGTCTTGCGATGAAACCGTATTGCCGGCAGGGCTTACTCTTTCGGAAAGCGGTCATCTGACGGGAATTGTGGCTGAAAGCGTTGACCTTGGCTATTCTGGCAATAAGTATTTTTATATTAAACTTAAGGCAACAAATAAAAATAGTTCAGGAGTGGAACAAAGTAATACATCGTCTGCACCTTTAATAGTGTATGAAAACGGAAAAATAACTAGGGTTACTATTTCCCCGGAAAACACTTCCGTTCCAAAGGGCGGGCAAAGACAATTTACCGCAACCGTTATTGGATACGGCGATTTTGACAAGTCGGTTACGTGGAATGTATATTATCATAGTTCCAAAGATACAAAAATATCTCAAGACGGCGTCTTGACTGTCGGAGTTGATGAAACGGCAACAGAAATAGGAGTTGAAGCAAGAATCGACAGAGACACTTTTAAAGAAATACCGGTAACCATAATAGACCATACGCACATAACGACGTTTGTCCCTGAAAAGCCGCAAACCTGCACTACGGACGGAAATATCGAACATTACAAATGTAACGTTTGCGGAGATTTGTTTGCAGACGCAAGAGGGGTTAATGTACTTACCGAAGAACAAGTAAAAATCCCTGCTGGACACGAATACGGTGATTTAGTGCCAAAGCAAGAGCCTACCTGCACACAAACGGGTATGCAAGCGCATTATAAATGCTCGGTTTGCAACAAGTATTTTGACGAGAGCAAAACCGAAAAGACCGAAGCGGAATTGACAATTTCTATAAATCCGAACGCTCACGATTTTGGGGCGTGGATAGAGGAAGTTCCTGCAACTTGCGTGGCAACGGGAACAAAAGGTCATAAAGATTGTAATATGTGCAAAAAGCATTATGACGAGAGCGGAAATGAAATCACCGACCTTACAATTTCTACAAACGACAATCACGACTGGAATGCTTGGGTAAGCAACGGTGACGGAACGCATACCCGCACTTGTAAGAGAGATAACGGTCATAAAGAAAACGGCACTTGCTCGGGCGGAAAGGCAACTTGCACGTCAAAAGCGGTTTGTGAAGTTTGCAGAACAACGTATGGCGGGTTTGCACTACATAATACAACGCAATACGGCGGAAAAGACAGTTCGGGACACTGGGATAAATGCTCGAATTGCGATAACAAATTAAACTTTGAAGCGCATACCCCTGACAGAGAAAAGGCTGACGAAACCAACCCTGTAAAATGCACGAAGTGTGGTTTTGTAATCACTCCTGCGGGACATTATAATCATACGGCAGACAGTGAATGGCATAATTCGGCAGATGGAAAATATCACTATCACAAATGTACGCATAGCGGTTGCTCGGAGATTTTGGACAAAGCAAATCACTCGGGCGGAACGGCAACCTGCGAAAATAAAGCAGTTTGCTCTGTTTGTGGTCTTGAGTATGGTGATAAACTCGGTCACGACTATGGCGAAGTAAAATACACTTGGACGGACAACGTTTGCAAAGCAGAAAGAGTTTGCAAGCACGACAGCACCCATATCGAAAGCGAAACGGTAACTGCAACAGGAACGACAATCACAGCGGCAACCTGCAAAGAAAAAGGCAAAATGAAATATACCGCTACGTTTACAAACAAGGCGTTTGCGGCGCAAGTAAAGGAAGTCGATATCGATTTTGCCGAACATACTTATGGTGAGTTGATTCCCGAAGTGCCTGCAACAGCGGACAAAACCGGCACGAAAAAACACTTCGAGTGCTCGGTTTGCGGAAAGCTCTTTGACGAAAACAAAAACGAAGTCACCGCCGCTGACCTTGTTATCCCGAAGATTGTCACGCATAACGTGGTAATCAACGGCGAAAGCAATTTCTATAAGGAAGGCGAAAGCGTAACCGTAACGGCAGAAGATAAAGAAGGCAAAGAGTTCGTTGGCTGGAAGGACGAAAGCGGAAAAATCGTCAGCACCAAAAAGGAATATACCTTTGAGGTAAAAGACGAAATGGTCCTTACCGCCGTATATCAGGACAAAGCACCGGGCGGCGGCACGATTGACGGCGAAATCGCACCCGCTCCCGACAAAAAAGGGCTGTCCGGCGGACAGATTGCGGGCATCGTGATCGGAAGCCTTGCAGGCGTCGGAATTGTCGGGTTTGCAATATTCTGGTTTGTCGTGAAGAAGAAATCGTTTGCCGAGTTAATTTCCGCAATCAAAGCACTGTTCAACAAAAAGCAATAATATCAACAAAGCATTGATCAACAAAAAACAATAAATCCAACAAAGCATTGATCAACAAAAAACAATAAATCCAAACAACAAAAAACCGTCCGTATTTCGGACGGTTTTTCCTTGGAGTAAGCACAGAAGCGATGATGCGATGTTTTTGCCTCTGGCAAAAGCGATGTGCCTGCGGCACGATGTGTGTCTTTGGCACGTTTTGGATAGCAGGGAGGGTTCGAAAGCGTAGCGTCTACGCTCAACAACCGCGCATTCGCGCTAATGCCTTGCATTTGACACTTTGTGTCCGGTTGTTGGCTATGTCCGCTGCGTTCGATTTCCGCAAATGCAAGCGCTTGCTTCTCTCTTCACTTGCGGTCAGCCTAAGGGTTCACCCCCCCCATATACAAAAACAACCGCGGTTGCGGTTGTTTTTTGGTGTACCCGGGGGGAGTCGAAAGGAACGTCGTGACGCAATAGCGAAGCGAAGATGCTTGCATCGAAAGCGTAGCGTCAGCCGGGAGGGTTCGACTGCGAAGCAGTGTGCGTTTTTGTTTAAACGCACAGACTCCTCCCCCTCCGTATACAAAAACAACCGCGATTGCGGTTGTTTTTTGGTGTACCCGGGGGGAGTCGAACCCTCGACACCCGGCGTCGGAGGCCGGTGCTCTATCCAACTGAGCTACGGATACGTCTATGACGGATTATAGCACAAAACGGGCGGATAGGGCAACTTTATTAAAACTTATCGGAAAAATTGCCAAAAAAAAGGACGGAATTTTTCCGTCCTTGTGGAATCGTCGGTTATTCGGAGCGCAGGCACTCGACAGGATCCTTGTTTGCCGCCATATGCGCCGGTACAAATCCCGCAAGCACCGCCAAAACGACGCTGATACCGAACATCATAAGCGGCTGCCACCAGGAAAGCGTCGCAAGGTGCTGTACGCTGAACAGCTTTGCAATGACCGCGTTTATCGGCAAAATCAGTATATACGATATCGCAATGCCCAGCACGCCCGACAGACAACCGATAATGCCCGATTCCGCAATGAATACGCTCGACACGTCGAGTTTCCTTGCGCCGATACTTCTTAATACGCCGATTTCTTTCTTCCTTTCAATGACCGACGTATATATTATGATTGCAATCATTATCGACGAAACAATCAGGGATATCGCGGCAAAACCTATGAGTACGCCCGTTATGGTTGCGGTCATCGACTCCACGTATGCCATTATCATCGACAGGTTGTCGCTGTATTTCACGGGAGTTTCGCCGTTTGCTTGAAGAGTCGCGTTGTAGTTGTTAAGGAACGCAAGGATTTTCTCTTTGGAGTCGAACGAACTTGCATAGATTTTGATTTTCTTGGGCTTGTCGACGTCGGACACGCCGAGTTTCAGCATGAGAGAATCGAAGTCAGTGCTCGGATCGATTTCGCTGATACCGACCTCGTCGTTGTTCAACGCCTTGACAAGCGGATGTTCCGACGCGCGCTCCGAAAGATACCTGGACAGGGCGGCGGTGTAGCCGATGTTGCCGTTTATCGACGTAACGTTTGCGTCTTCGCGGGGACGTACGACGCCCACGACTTTCACGTTCACGGTGTTTTTTCTGCCGTCGGTTTCGCCGTCGATAAATGTTTTTGCGCGTTGATCGTCCCTTGCGGAAATTTTTTCCCATTTTCCCGTTTCGGTGTTTTTGTGATAATAGTCGCAACCCGTGGCGATTTGGTATTGCAGGGGCTCTTTGCCGTTTTCACCGATAATATCGCTTATCGAAAATGTCGAGTTGCTGAAACTGTTTTCTCCGCCGGTCGAGCCTCCCAACGCGCTGCCGATATCGTCTTTCGATTTAAGCCCGAGCGCAAAGAGCGTATAGTCGTTAATTTGGTTTTTGCGGTCGACGACAAGCACGACTTCGTCGTAATTTGTCGGCCATTTGGAATTGCCCAGAAGTTCGTACTGCCGGTTCAGAAGCGTTGTGTTGTCGGTCATTTCGTCCCACACGGTGAGATAGGACGAGAACATTTCAAGTTGCTCCTTGAAGCCGGAGAGCACGGGAATATCCGCAATCGCGTCGACGAAAGGCTGCACTTTCATATACTTGTCTTCGTCGCCTTTCGAGTGAGTGTAGTCGCAGTAAACGTCGAAATCCGTGCCGTAATTGTACTTGACATAACCGATCGTTTCGTCAAAGTTGTCGTCAATATACGACTTTAATCGTGTCAAATCGTTCTTTGAAGTCAGTAAAGGGATATTATCAATGACATTGCCGATGACTTGTTGCGTATAAATCGTGTCGCCCGAAGGATATTTTTCGCGCTTTGCCGTGTCCGTTGTCAGAAGGGACAGAATCGCCGACAAGTCCGTGTTGCTTTCACTGATTTCGATGGGGTATTGCGACAGCGCGTTTTCTTCCATTTTTGAAATGAACGACCTTGCGCCCGTCGAAAGCGCGAGAACAAGCATTATGCCGATGATACCGATGCTCCCCGCAAACGACGTCAGAAACGTGCGGCCTTTTTTGCTTATCAGGTTTGTGAAAGACAGCGAAAACGCGGTGAGCGGCGACATCGACGCCTTTTTGCGCTTTTTCTTTTCAATGCGTTTCAGCGCGCGCTTGGCGTTTTTCGCACCCGACTGTTCGATGTCGGAAAGCGCTTTTTCTTCGGCGGCGGTTTTTGCGGCAAGGTCTGCCGCCTCGTCGCTAAGACACTCGTCAAGGGTGTACTCGTTCGTGTCACCGATGATGACGCCGTCCGACATATTGAGAATACGGGTTGCGTATTCGTCGGCAAGTTGCGAGTTGTGCGTGACCATGACGATAAGGTGATCTTTTGAAATTTCTTTCAGCAGTTCCATAACCTCGACGCCGCTTTCGCTGTCGAGCGCGCCCGTCGGTTCGTCCGCAAGAATGATTTCGGGATTGTTGACAATGGCGCGGGCAATCGCGACGCGCTGCATTTGTCCGCCCGAAAGTTGCAACGGATGTTTTCTGGCATGGGCTTTCAGCCCGACTTTGTCAAGCGCTTCAAGCGCGCGGGCATGGCGTTCTTCTTTTGTAACGCCCGCAAGCGTCATCGAAAGTTCCACGTTTTTCTGAACCGTCAGGTGCGGAATCAGATTGTAACTTTGGAAGACGAAGCCGATACGCTTGTTGCGATAATCGTTCCAGTCAAGGTCGTTGTATTCTTTCGTGGAGCGGCCGTCGATGATGACGTTGCCCGACGTGCATTTGTCCAGCCCGCCGATTATGTTCAGAAGGGTTGTTTTGCCACAGCCGGAATGGCCGAGTATTGCCACGAATTCTTGTTTGCGGAATTGGATCGTGATGCCTTTCAAGACGTTTACGACGTTGTTGTCTGTCTTAAAATCTTTTTTAATTTCTTCAAGTCTCAACATAAAAAGCGCCTTCCATATTTTTTGATTTTAAAATAATAGATCTTAATATTAAAAATAAATTAAAATTGCAAAATTGTTAAGAGTATTTTTTAAAAAAACAGGAAAAGTTTTATCATCATTTACAAAAAAAAGACAAAACGCGGGTTGTCTTTCCCTTAAACGCTTGAAAAACAGGGCGGCGAATGATATAATACCTATTATCTTTTGAAAATCCATAAGGAGAGATTATGAGTAAAAATCCAAAAGTCGACGCTTTCCTTCATAAGCTTTTCGGCACCACGCCGGGCGAGGGAATGCAGCCGAAAGAAGCGATTGCTTATTCCGTTGCCGGTTTCGGACAAAACTTCATTTGTACGATTATCGGCAGTTATCTTACCGTCTTCATGACAGACGCACTGGGCTTTGACCTTAACACGAAAATCGGCGTTATGTCGGGCGTTATGGCGGTTGCCTGGCTCATGCTCGGCACACGTATCTTCGACGCTTTCAACGATCCCATTATGGGCAGCATCGTTGACAGAACCCGTACGAAGTGGGGCAAGTGCCGTCCTTATCTCAAATGGATGGCGATTCCCATCGGCGTCGTTACCATTTTGTGCTTCCTGCCCTGGTACCCGAAAACGGGCGGCGGCTTTGCGGCTCTTTCGGTGATTTACGTTATCTGGTCGGTCGTGTATACGGTTGCGGACGTTCCTTACTGGGGACTTTCTTCCGCAATGACAAACAACACCGACTCCCGCGGAAAAATGCTGACAGTTGCGCGTCTTGCGTGCACGCTCGGCGCAGGTATCGTTACCGTTTTCGTGCCTATTATTACCTCGGGCGTCACTGCGGAATACAAGTATAACGAACTTGCGGTGCAAACCCCCGTCATCGTTTACCAGATCAACGACGTCAACGACAGCACGAAAAACGTTTACGTCTTTGATACGGAAATGCAAAAAGCATACTTCAACGACGGCGATATCAAGGAAGGCAACCTTACCGAAGCGGCGAAAGCGGCAGGCTTCAAATACGGCAGAACGGTTATCTACGACGATAAGGACAGCCCGAAATATCTTAATATCAAATTCAAGAAAAACGGCGATATCAAGAGC
>ULYB01010084.1_pt1 | contig 11907 bp, 10 predicted proteins | sample 1961761 | NCBI WGS metagenome assembly ULYB01 (sample SAMEA4835852, study PRJEB28245) | human gut metagenome | biome: gut microbiome; material: fecal sample | place: Denmark | collected 2008
GCAGCATATTCGGAGTAGGACTGCGTGATGGAGTCGGGATCCAGTAGGCCCATCTGATTGGCCTCAAACATCCAGCGCAGGCCCTGAATATAGTAGCTGTCCTTATCCAGCAGTTCGGCCGTCACATCCTCCGTGCCATGCTGCATCACCAGGTTGAAGTTATATCCATTGTAGGCGCAGAACCAGGTGGCAAACACCATGTTGCGTCCGTCCCAGTCGGGGAAGTAGCTGACGCCATACACCGGCTGACCATCCTCGTTGACGGGATTCAGCTCCTGCATCTTCTTCAGGGCAGGCAGATAGTCCCACATATCCTTGATTTCAGGAGAACCAATAGCCTTGTACAGGTCATAGCGCATGACCGGAGTCACCGCATCCACAGAGGAGCAGGACAGTCCGGATACCAGCGCGTCATGCACAAAGGCCCACACAGCCTTGCCGTCGCCGGAATACTGTATCTGGGCACGCTTGATCAGGTTAGGCATATTTGCAGTAATGAAGGGCGCATTCTTTTCCAGGAAGTCGCCCTGATTCATGTCAAACAGCAGTCCGAGATCGCGGGCATCAGTAAAGTCAGTGCTGGTCACGCTGGCAAAGTTGAGCAGATCGCCCAGATCGCCCTCCACCATCAGGGTGGCCAGCTTGGAAGCACCGCCCTCCAGGTTGGTGGCTGTAATGTTCAGGCCGATGTTGAACTTGTCCTTGATCAGCTTGCCGAACCATCCGGACTGCAATCCTGCGAAATTGGCGTTTTGCGAGAACACGTCAATCTCGTAATACGGCAGTTCTTCAGCCTGAGTCATGGGAAGCGCCATGCAGCTGAGCAGCATGGCCAGACAGATCACCGAGCACAGAAACCGTTTCATGGAAAAACCTCCTTTTTCTTGTTGAAAGGGTTTTAGCCCTTTACAGCACCAATCATGATTCCCTTGACGAAGTACTTCTGAAAATAGGGATATACCAACAAAATGGGCAGCACAACGATCATGGACACTGTCATCTTGATGGAGGTAGGCGTTTGCGTGATCGTCATGTTGGCCAGCAGTTCGGAGGATTCAGCTGTTTTGATGATGGTCGCCAGTGCCTCCGCCTCATTCATATAGCGGTAAAGCAGAAACTGAAGCGTATAAAGCCGGTTATCGGAAATGAGAAAAAGCGTATCCTGAAAGGAGTTCCACTGCCCTACTGCTGAGAAAATCGTGATCGTTGCCAAAATTGGCAGGCAAACAGGAAGGATCACCCAGGCAAAACGGGCCATGTAGCCTGCGCCATCCATCTGCGCGGCATCCTCCAGCGCGGATGGAATGCTCTCCACATAGGTCTTGACCAGGATAATGCTGTATGGTGCAACAATGGTCGGCAGAATGTAGACCAGAAAATTGTTCAGCAGGTGCAGGTTCATCATATTGATATACCAGGGAATGACGCCGGCATTGAAATACATGGTGACCACGATAAACCTGTAAACCAACTTATGGCCGATCATGTTCCGCTTGGTGAGCAGATATCCCAGGAAAGCCGAGGCAAACACAGACAGCGCGGTGCCGATCACCGTGCGTGCCAGGGATACTATGGCAGCGGTGAGAATACCCGATATTTTGAAAATCTGAATATAGTTTTCAAAATGGACTCCCTTGGGAAGCAGAGTGATCAGTCCGCGCGCGGAAAGTGCATTATCACTGATCGTGTTGATAAACAGGTAGTAGAACGGGAACACGCAGATCAGCGTAAACACCGTCAGCAGAAGAACGTTGATCAGGTCGAAGCATACGTCTCCTGGGGAGCGGTGAATGCGGCGGTTGGCAAAAGCCTGCTTTTGAGATATGTGCAGCATAACCCTCGTGCCTCCTTACATCAACGATTCGCCGCGAACCAGCTTGCTGGCAAAATTGGCGCTCATGAGCAACACAACGCTCACAAGGGATTTCAGCATGCCTATGGCGGTTGACAGGGAGAAGTTGCGATTCACCATGCCGATATTGTAAACGTACAGGTCCAGCACCTCGATGGTATCCTTATTCATGGGGTTTTGGAATACAAAGTAGCTTTCCATACCTGTGTTGATGAAGTTGCCGATGCTCAGCATCAGCAGTACAAAGAAGGTGGGCATCAGGCCCGGCACAGTGATGTGCATGATCTGCTGTATGCGGCTTGCTCCATCCACCTGGGCGGCCTCATACAGTTCCTGATCGATACCGGCGATAGCCGCCAGATACAGGATGGAATTCCAGCCCATGCTCTTCCACAGCTGCCACATCGTCATCTTCAGCCACATATGGTGGCCGTCCGCCAGGAAGTTCACCCCTTTGTCAATCACATTCAGGCTGATCAGTGCCCGGTTAACAAAGCCGGTATCCACCGAAAACAGGGCAAACGCCACGGAAAATACCAGTACCCAGCTAATAAAGTTGGGCAGTGTGGCGCAAACCTGGATCACCTTGTAGTAGCGCTTGGAGCGAACCTGAGACAGCTGAATGGCAAAGATCATGGGCATAATGGAAGCAAGTATGTTCAAAGCGCTCATACCAAGGGTGTTTTTCAGCACCCGAAGGATTTCCGTCGTCTGGGCAGGGGTGTTGACCAGACGGACAAACCACTTGAAGCCCACATACTGGCATTTATCCAGCGGAAAACCGGGCCGGTAGTTGTAGAATGCGTATCGCCAGCCGGCCAGGGGCAAATACGAAAAGAGAAACACAAGCACCAAAAAGGGCAATATCATTAAAAGAAGCTTTATGCTGTCCATGCGCTTGGAGCCCAGTTTGCGTTGCATAAGCTCCCTCCTCTCAGACAGAATGTAAAATACGGCCTGTATTCGGCTATATATTACCCTATCCCGATTTGTGAAACAATGAAGAATCCTTTGATCCTACACCACGATTTTACGAAAGTACGTATGATTGCACAGGAGTCCGCATTGACATCCGCGCGCCTGGAACCCAGTTTGCGCTGCATAAGCTCCCTCCTCTCAGACAGAATGTAAAATACGGCCTGTATTCGGCTATATATTACCCTATCCCGATTTGTGAAACAATGAAGAATCCTTAGGTCCTACACCACGATTTTACGAAAGTGCGTATGATTGCACAGGAGTCCGCATTGACATCCGCGCTTTTTTCTCTTATACTGAAGCATGTAAGATGAGTGAGTGACGATATATTGACATTCACGCCCGATTGGCAGCGCAGCAGGCACCCTTTCCTGGAGTTTCCCGCTTACAGAACGCTGCCGGGAACACGCAGATAATATGCCGTTATCTCATCAGTAGGCATGCAGAAACAAGCTGCGAAGCGGGGGGATTGTTTTGGAAAAGCGCAAATCCGGTCTGCAATGGTGGTTTAACCTGAGCATTTCCGGGAAGACGCTGCTGATGCAAAGTGTCATCATCTTCTTGCCGCTGGCGATTCTTGTCTATTTCCTGCTGAGCGTTTCCTATATGGACTATGCCTCTCATGCGGCCAAAACCAGCTATGAATACGCACGCTTCACGCTGGACAGCCTGGAAGCAGAGATGATGCAGATCAAGTCTGCCTGCAATGTACTGCTGAGCCACAGCCAAGTGCAGAATCTGCTAACCCATCCGGAGGCGGTGGAAGATCCCGCAGAAATGGAAAAGATGGACTTTTGGATTTCCAGCACCACCGGACTGCGTCGCCGCGTGTTCAGCACAACCCTTTATGCAACAGAGCATGCCTGCGCGGCCGCGCAGGAGGCCTTCCCTATATGGACCGAGCCTGCTGCCGGAACAGGCTGGCGCTTTACCCCGCAAAAGGGCAGTTTTTCCTACTCCATGAGCTGGGTTCAGGAGATATATGTGGGTGATACGCCGATGGGTGTGCTATGCCTGGAGTTGCAGCCAGATCTTCTGTCTGAAACGCTGAACAAGCTGTCCATGGTTATCGGCGGCTACTGCATTGCCTACCGCGAAGATACGGAACAGGTGGTCGGCGGACGGCTGGAGGATATCCGTGTGTCCGATGACGTTTTTGAAATGTGTAAAGACATGCCTGAGGGCTATCAGCTGATTAACCATCATGAGTATGTGGGGCTGATTCACTGCAGCACCATGAACATCAGCTTTCTGACCTTTTGCAATACGGCCATTTCAGCCAATTTTATCAGCAGCTACCTGATGGATTTCAGCATCATCGCCGGCATTCTGCTTCTGATGTGCGCCCTGGCGGTTGCATTGAACCATTACAGCATCACGCGTCGCATCAAAAACCTGTCAGGCCATATCAGCAGGCAGGCCAGCAGTCTTCAGTCGCTGAGCACCCTGAGTTCACTGACACGTCTTCAGGTGGACGGCACGGATGAAATCGGAACACTGGCCAGCAACTATAACATTATGCTGGAGCATCTGCTGCTGTCAGCCCAGCGGGAGCATCAGGCTGAGTTGCTCCAGCAGACAGCACGGTTCAGTGCCCTGCAGGCGCAGATTTAGCCTCACTTTCTGTACAATACTCTGGAATCCCTGCGGATGATGGCAGATGAAAGCGAGGCCGTTGAGGTTTCTGAAATGCTTTTTGTGCTGGGCAAGCTGATGCGCGGCAGCATCAGCGGTAAGGAGCAGGAAATCACTATGGCCAGAGAGCTTGAAAACTGTGTGTATTATCTGAAGCTGAGCAAGCTGAGGTTTGAGGCGCTGGAGTATTCGGTCACCTGTGATATTGATGCTTCATCTCTGGTATGTCCGCGGTTCATTCTGCAGCCCCTGGTTGAGAACAGCATTCATCATGGCATTTCCCGCACGCGCAGCGCAGGAATTGTGCGGGTGCATGTATACCGCCAGGGGGACCTGGTTTTCATTGATGTAGAGGATAACGGCAAAGGCATTTCTCCGGACAGGCTTGAGGAAATCCGCGATGCCATGGAAAATGGAAACGGTCTGAAGCAGGAGCAGGGCGGCATTGGGCTGTGCAATGTTCATCATCGGCTGCAGATCTACTTTGGCGGAAGGTCCGGTCTTTCCCTGTACAGCATGCAGAATCACAATCGACCGAAGCGATGGGAGCAGAAATCACGTGCTGTCCTGCTCTGCAGGAGAAGCAATTCATAAGGAAAGGGAGGGACGCAAGCTGTGAAGGGGGATTTTCCGCCGCCCCATGGGATGAAAATTATGGTGGTGGATGACGAGGTAAAAATCTGCAACGGCGTTGCCCGCTTCATTAGGAAGCGCTGGCCGGAGGTTGAGGTTTCCATTATCAGCAATGCTATTGATGCCCTTGCTTCCATCCGGCACCAACTGCCCGATCTTCTCATCACCGATCTTCGCATGCCGGAGATGGATGGTCTGGAATTGATGCAGCAGGCCCGGGAACTTGGCGTGCAGCACAGCATTGTTCTGACAGGATATGATGAATTTGATTTGATGCAGCAGGCCATCCGGCTGCGGGCGCAGGATTATCTGCTTAAACCCGTTGACAAGGAGCAATTGTTCCAGGCTGTAGAAACGGCATGGAAAAACTGCTGCACGGCTGCCGTCAATGCGGCGCGGCTGGCCATGCAATATGGCGTAGAAACAGATACTCCGCTTTGGCATGAGCAGTTGCGGCTACTGTTCATGGGAGAAAAGAGCGCGTATCTGGTTCAGATGACGCAGGATCAGTTCCCTGCAGCTACATTCCTGTCCTGTGCAGCCTGCTGGACGCTGGATTCCGACGAGCCGCCCTGCGGCACTTGGCTGCTGGCCTGTCCGGCCGATTTGCAGCAGCATCTTGTTGGCATTCTGGATGAGCAAAGCATTCCTTGGCGGGAGGTTCGCCAGGAAAGCGCCGGATTGCATACCGCATACAGAGATCTTTGTCGAATACGGGCAGGAGATCAGAACGAGCTTCAGGTTGCCTTTGACTGTTCTCCGAAGCATCCGGAGGCACTGGCAGCGCTTCTCGCGGCACAACTGCGGGACAAATCGGCCCTGTATGCACAATTATGCACAGTGCAGAGGCTTCTGGGAGATTGCCGCCGCAGTTGTGACAGCTGGCGTATTCTGCTGGCACTGCGCCAGTCGAAGTCCCTTGATTGTTCCGCTCTGGCCTCCGCCCTGCTGCAATACAGCAGTCCCGAATCGTCCTTGTCCCCCGCTGTCAGAACTGCGTGCAGCATCGTGGACGAGCATTATGCGCATGAGTGGAAACTGTCAGAGATTGCCGGGCAGGTATATGTATCCCCCAACTATCTCAGCACGATATTCCATCAGGAAACAGGTCTGACCTTCACCAGCTATATCAACAAGGTTCGGATTGAGAAGGTGTGCATCCGTATGGCAGAGGATGAAAGTGCCAGTCTTGTCGAAATCGCATCTGGCGCCGGATTTACAAACTCCAACTATTTTTTCAAGGTTATCCGTCAGGTCGTCGGCATGACGCCAGGCACCTTCCGCAGCCTGGTTCGAAGAAACTGATGCATCCTGTACCAAATCCATCCTCCGTATAATGGAAGGCACCATCTTCCTGGCACAGTATTTGTCCGGCAGGGAGCATGCCTTGACCGGAACACTCTGCTGCACCATCAAAGGAAGAGGCGCTGCTTATCGCCATAAGCGCGTCCCTGTCCAGCTTTCTTCCCTTGCCGCCAATATCAATATGGCCAGAGAACCTGTCAGTTCTCCGGCCATATTCACAAAGCAATTATCAGCCAAAAAAGTGCACCTGTCAAAGACAGGTACGCGTGTATTATTATGCTCTTACTCCTTAGGATTCTCCTCGACCTTCTTCTTGCGGGGCGCGCGGGGCTTCTTGACGGGAGCCTCGGCGGGCGTTTCAATAGGCGCTGCTTCAACAACCGCCTTGGGCTTGCGGCCACGCTTTTTCGCAGGGGCCTCGGCAGGAACCTCTTCCTTCACCTTCTTGGCCCGACCTGTACCTTTTCAGAGGGAGGCATTTCGCCCCCGTTATCCTTCCGGGAGAAGGTGTACACCGCGTCCTTGCTCATACACACGGCTGATGGTGTGGTGCATTTCCAGCGCGGCGGGATCCTCCGCGCCGCCCGCTGCCACGCCCTCCCGGCGCAGCCATTCCCGCAGCTCGTCATACATCAACACCGCATCAATCACGCCACTCTGCTGGGCCTCATTCTTCTTGGAAATGCACGGGCCGACAAACACCACGCGGATGTCGTCCCCATGGGCCTGGCGCAGCATCCGCGCATGGGCCACCGCAGGCGACGGCACCGGTGCCAGCTGATCCAGCAGATCGGGAAAATACTTTTCCACCAGCAGGTTCACCGTGGGGCAGCAGGTGGTGATGAGGTTGGGCATCTTTCCTTTTTCCGCCAGCGCGGCATATTCCTCGCTGACGGCCGTTGCGCCGATAGCGGTTTCCTCGATACCCGCAAAGCCCAGGCGCTTCATGGCGGAGGACAGGGAGGCGAAGGTTGCCCCCTCCGGCAGCGCCGCAATAAAGGATGGCGCAACGGAGGCGTAGACCTTCTCACCCCGGTCGATCATGGAGCAGACCTTCTGCACGTCGCTCTCAATCTGCTTGGCGTTCTGCGGGCAAATGAGGGTACACTTCCAAACTGGATTTTATCGTCATTGCGGATCGCAAGCGGATTACGAAGGAGAGCTTTGAGCGCTGGTACGCCTGCCAATCCACTTATGTAAAAGTCAGCGACAGACCGTTAGCAGAGCAGAGGCGCATAGCGCGGGAATACGGTCGCAAGCAAGCCGAAACAAGGACATCATCGCGGTCTTCCCTGAGAGCACGCAGAAAAACAGCACGGCGCTGGTGCTGAAAAAGCCAAAAACGTCCAGCAGCATTCGCAAGGTATTTCTGCCCCGAACGGTAGCGGAAATGCTCATCAAGCGCAAAGAAGAGGTGGATGCCACGCGGCTTGCGCTTGGTGATGAATATGCCGATTACAATCTGGTTATCACGGGACGGCTCGGCACGCCCACGGAAGGCGCGCGGATTGAGAAGGCGCTGAACGAGTTGATTACCGCCAACGACCTGCCTAAGGTGGTCTTTCACAGTCTGCGGCATTCCAGCATCACCTACAAGCTGAAGCTCAATGGCGGTGACATCAAGGCTGTGCAGGGGGATTCTGGCCACGCGCAGGGCAAGATGGTTACAGATCAGTATTCGCATATTCTGGATGAGAGCCGCGTGTCGAATGCGCATCTGCTGGAAGAAGCCTTCTACGGAAGACGCGGTTCCGAAGCGTGCATGGTGGCGCATCCTGCCAGCGAGAAGAAAGCCGATCCGGTCGTCCAGCAACTCGAAGCATCCGGCATGGACGCGGCGGCACTCGTTCAGATTCTGAGCAACCCGGAGATGGTCAATATGCTGAAAATGCTGTCGAAGACGTTGGGCGGGAACAAGGAATGACCAAACATCGATTTGCTCTTCACTGACAGCTACTATCACTATAAAAGGCACAGCCCATGAATCAAAATGATTCGCCGCTGTGCCTTTTGCTTTGTTAATGAAGAAGTTGATGCGATACATGTTCGCCAAGCGCGGCGATTCCCACTTATTCTGCCACATAGGGCATAATGCCCAGCTCCTGATGCTTTACGCCTAAGTTCATCTTCCAACTGAGCCATGTGGCGCGAAATGGCAGACTGCGAAATATGCAGCAGGTCCGTAGTCTTGTTCCGAGGGAACTTTTGGGGCAGAGGGTGTATCGCTAATTCCAACGCACGCACTTTGCACAGCTAATCTCCGCTATCCAACGCGCTAACGCCACGCCCAAACCATTAGCCCCTGCCGCATATCCATCCGACGAACCGCACACACTGCGTACCTTCATTCATCCCGCAGAAACGCAGGAAAAACACGGCGTTTCGCCTTCCTTTGTCCTGCACGAATTACCCCTTCCAACGGCGTGAAATTTGACCGCTTCTCAAAATTAGCAGGGAAACAGGCTTCCACCCCAAATCGCCATTAGCAGGAGCGGAAAATCGTTAGCAAATTTCTAATCAGCTAATCGGCCGCGTGTGCATTTTCGCACGCTGAACACAAAAAGAATCGCCCATTTCAGCCACGGATTCTCGTCAAATTCATGCCCTGAAACGGACGATTTTTTACCAAATTGGTGATCCCGGCGCGATTCGAACCCACGGCCTGTCGCTTAGGAGAGCGAAAAAACGTTCGCCTTTGAGTGCCTCCGAGTGCCTTCAAATGCCCAAATATCAACGTTTTCCACCATTTTCGGATGTTCGCATTTCCTCCAAAAACCGCCTGTTTTACCCTGTTCGTGTTAGCAGAGTGTTAGCAGCTTCTAATTTTGGCGGTAGGCCATTTTCCCACGACGTCCGCTTTTGTTAGCAGGTTTGTGCAGTATTTAATGACATATTGTTTATCATTAGTAAACTCATGCTACGAAACCCTTGCACTGAATTCATTTTTGAAGATAACAATTATTACGGATTTTCAGTGCCATTTTTGAGCTTGAAAGGTTTCTCCAGAAAACACCCGAAAATACCAGATTGTACATGCGAAATGAGTCTTGTGTTATTATCTTATGGAAAAATAAACCGTGCTCCCTAGTAGGAAGAGCACGGTATTTGAAGGCTTATATGCACGTCATTTCTGTCAGAAGAAATGTAGCTCCCGATGATAAAATCGCTGCATGTTGCCACATTGACATTGTATCCAGGCTTGAGCTGCCCGTTTCTCATGTAGTCCTCTTTCATGTGCATAAAGGTTGCGTCATGGTCCGTTTTGCTGAAGCTATTCCGATTTCCGCAGATGTGAATATCATTTGTGTATTGCTTGAGTTTGGCAAGACATTGATCTACCCATTCGCTCAGTCTCTGCAGCCGCGTTTTTCTTTTGCCTTTTCCTGAAACAAGCTCGATTCCATCCGCTTTGATTCGCGCATGGATTCTTTTCCAAAGCTTCTTCAATTGTCGGACAGCAATCTTTTCCGGAACATGAAAGCGGATACCTACCTCTTTCAGCTTTGCAGGCAGCTCATCATGAATTTTCTTCAGCAGCTTTTCTGTCTTTTGGGTCGTTGCTTTCTTCCAGACAAAGCTGTACTTGTTCGCATTTGCTTCAATCTTTGTGCCATCTATGAAAGCCGCTTCAAGGCTGAGCAGTCCTCTTTCGTGCAGCAAAACAACAAGCTGACACAGAATATCCTGCCCGGCTTCCTGTGTTAGAATATTCTTTCTGAATCGGTTGATGGTGTTGTGATCCGGCGCACGCTGCCCCTCAAGCAAATAGATGAAGTGCAGGTTTTCTCGGCAGCATGCTTCAAGCGCACGGCTGGATATCTGCTTGCGCATATACCCATACACCATGATTTTCAGCAGAATCTTCGGTGAATACTCGATTCTCCCAAGTCGGGAGTACGCCGCATACAGTTTGCTGTAATCCATCCTTTCCATGACGGCGTTGAGCAGTCTCACCGGTGCATTCTTCTCAATGTTTACTTCGCAGTCCAGCGGCATGACCAGTTGAAATCCATTCGTCATTGCTGTATAATCTGTCTGCGGCATGTTTGTTTTCATGGTAGTTACATTCTACCGCAGGCATTCGGATTTTCATAGTCCGAATGCTTTTTTTGTACAAAAAAGGAGTTGCCTCTTTTTAGTGAGACAACCCCTTCTTTCTTTGGCACTTCACGGAAAGCTGAGGAAGCTGCAAAACAAGAGCGCTGCAAGCAAACAAGAGCTTGCAGCGCTCGTCGCGTTTGCGGATGCGATGAACCCTCTTCCTTGGCGAAGTGATGCGCGTCCCATGCTCTCCTGCGCCATCTGCTTGCGTCTTTTCGTCGGGAAACCGCATGCTCCGACGTGAAAAAAATGCGCCCCCTGATGGGAAACTGGCTTGCTTTTTCCAGTGTCCGCTTCAGGAGGCGCAGGGGAGGGGGTGAAGGCAGGGGATTCGGCGTTAGTGCCGGGAAGCAATGAAGATAACAGCAAAGATGAAAATCAACAGACCGAGCGCAATGTAATTGAGCGTATCGACCGATAGGTTCACCTTGTCGTACATATCAGTGATCCAATTGCGGCCACGGCGCGGCGCTTTGGGGTCTGACGATTCCGTCTGCTGCTCGCTTGTCGATTGCGGCTGTTTCTTGTTTTCCTCCATTGTTTTCGCTCCTCCTTCCATAACGATAGAGCAAGAGGCTCCGTGCATGAAGTACAGAGCCTCTGCGAAGCATGTTTGAAAGCTGATGGCACAAGGGACTCTGCCCCATTGCACCGTGAAACCGTTACTTTCTGGTCATGTACTTGCGCATATCCAGAATAACAGCGAACAGGATAACCGCGCCCTTTACGATGTAGGTAACGTTGCCGGAGATGCCCAGGAAGGTCATGCCGGCGATAATCAGCTGCATCATGAACACGCCAAGGACAACGCCGGAGATTCTGCCGGTGCCGCCGACGAACGATACGCCGCCGATAACGGCTGCGGAAATGGCGTCGGCTTCGTAGTTCAGACCCAGCGTCGCAGTGGAGGAACCCATACGGGCAGCTTCGATGAAGCCAGTATAGCCGTACAGAGCGCCAGCGACCATGAAAACGCCGATGATGGTCATCATAACGTTCACGCCGGAAACGCGGGCTGCTTCCTCGTTAGAACCGACGGCAAACATGTTTTTGCCGAAAGCGGTCTTGTTCCAGACGACCCACATCAGCGCGGTCACGATCAGCGCCAGCAGCACATACATGGGAACCACGGTGAAGATGGCAGTGCCGTTGGGGCGAACGCCGGTTTGAATTTGGAACAGGGGCTTGGTGACGAAGCTGGTGGTGTAGCTGGAGTCGAAGGAACCGACCTGCACCGAGTTGGAAACCGTCAGGTAGATACCGTAGACGATCATCTGCATGGCCAACGTGATGATGTAGGGGTGAACCTTGAATTTCGCCATGACGAAGCCGTTGATCAGACCAACACATGCGCCGATGAGCATAACGAGCAGCAGCACCAGCACGATGTTGGCAGGGGCTCC
>ULYB01070699.1_pt1 | contig 11744 bp, 14 predicted proteins | sample 1961761 | NCBI WGS metagenome assembly ULYB01 (sample SAMEA4835852, study PRJEB28245) | human gut metagenome | biome: gut microbiome; material: fecal sample | place: Denmark | collected 2008
CTGGTTCGATTCCCGTTCGAGGCACCAAAAGATAGTGTCTATGTTATTAGATACTATTTTTATTTATGTTATAGAAGTAAAATAGTTAAAAAATAAAAAAAATAGCAAGATTTTCCTTGCTATTTTTTTAATTCTAGTGTATGATATATAGGTAGAAAATATATGAACCAAGTGAAAGGAATGAAAAGGTATGAAAAAAGTAGTTACAATAGCAATATTACTAATGATGATGGTAATATTTGGATGTAGCCAAGTATATGCAGCAGAAAATATAATAGATCAACAAAACGAAAGCAAAATAGTTCAAATAAAAGAGAGTACAGCAAAAACACTAGAAGAATATAAACAAAAATATGGTTCAGATGCATATGGATTAACAGCATATATTTTAAATTTAGTAAGAATATATAGCATACCATTATGCTTTTTAGGAATTGCAGTAAGTGCAATGTATCAATACATAATAGGCATTAGAAAATTGGATACACAAGAAAAAGGGTTAGTAATGATGGTATCATTTATAACACTATTTGTAATATGCCAGATTTTACCACTTGCATTTGCAATTGTCGTAAAATTTGGAAGGGGGTAACAAATGAAAGTTTTATTTGCAGTAAGTAATGAGAATACGTCACAAGCAATAATAAAAAAATATCAATCAGAATATAAACAAATATTATCTTATAAAAATGTTTATTACTTTAATGCAATATTGAAAGAATTACAAAGAGATAAAACATATGATAGAGTAGTAATAAGCGAGGACTTAGAGCAATATGTTAATACAGACTATGAACAAATGGATAAATTTTTGTTTGATAGATTAGATAGTATAAGTGACGAAGCATCTAATGTTGATGGAGAAGATATTCCAATTATATTAATTTGTACAGAGAGAAGAAATAAATCAGAACCTATATTAGTAAAACTATTTGGAATAGGAATTTACAATGCTATATTGGGAAATGATAGAAGTGCAAGTGAGGTTTGTAGATTAATAAATAGACCACGTTCTAAGAAAGAAGCAAAAATATATTATAAAATAGATTCTGAAGAAGTATCTTACGAAAAAACAGACGAAAATGATGTAAGCGAATTAGAAATTCAAAATATATTAGCACATTATAAAAGAATTCAAAATGATGAAGAAAGATATGTGGAGAGTTTTGATAATATAGCAAACCAATATAATGATGCACAGTTGAGAGTTATTAGTAAATGTTTGCCATTAAATGTAAGAGCTGTACTTGAGGAAAAATCACCAAAATATCAACAAATAAATTCTTATAATAACAAAGTTTCAGATAAAATAAGAGTAGAGAAGAAAAAGCAACAACCAGGAACAAGTGAAATTTTATTAAAGAACAGTCAAACAAAGAAACCAACAGCACCAGTTGTAATTCCAGAATCTATAGATGCAAGTAAAAAGAAAAAAATATTAATAAAACCAAGTCAAGCTACAGAGGCAATGCAAAGACCTGTTCAAAGAATTGTTCCTGAAAACAATACTCAAAAATCAATACATGAATTAGCCGAGAGAGAAAATGAAGAAAATAATGACTTATTAAAGGATATTGAGATTGATGACATTCCAGAAGAGGAATATATGCCAGAAACTAATATTGAGGATATAGAATCAGAAAATAAAGAACCAATAGTAGAAGAAGCAGTTCAACCGGTAAAACGTGGAAGAGGAAGACCAAGAAAAGTTGTAGCAGAACCAGTTGCAGAACAGCCAAAGCGTAAAAGAGGAAGACCAAGAAAAAATGTAGAAACAGCAGAAGATCAAGAAGAAACTTTACCTGGATTCGAAGACGAAGAAGAAACAGTATTACCAGGATTTGAAAACGAACAAGAGGATAATGATGAAACAGTGTTACCTGGATTTGAAGAAGATGAGCTTGAAGAAGAGTCATTACCAGGAGTTTATGAAGAAGAACAAGTTTTACCAGGTGTTGAAGCTAGTGAAAGCATAAAATCATCAGTAAATATTCCAAATGTTCAAAGACAAAATATGGATACTCAATATACAAATGTGTTGAATAATTTAAGAGAAGAAAATCAAAAAACAGAAAATATAGAACATGATGTTTTAAAAAGAGAAAAAATAGAATATCCAGAATTAGATATGAATAACTTAGTAAATCCTGATCAAAAAATAGTTGCATTTGTTGGTACAAGCAAAAATGGAACATCATTCTTGATCAATAATGTAGCAGAAATTTTATCAATGAATGGAATAGATACTGCAATTTTGGATTTAACTCAAAACAGAAATGCATATTATATATATACGAAGAATGAAGACGAATTAAGAGAACAATCAACTTATATTATGAACAACTTAAAAGTTGGAAGAGCTAATGGAATACAGGAACATAAAAATTTGACGATTTATACATCACCATTTGAAGGAGATGAAAATTTACAAGCTGTAGAACCAATTGTTGAAACTTTAGTAAAAAGTCATAAAGTAGTATTAATGGATTGTGATTTCTTAACTCCAATGAGATATTTTAAATATGCACAAGAAATTTATTTAGTTCAATCAATGGACATACTAACAATTCAACCATTAACTGCATTTTTAAGACAATTAAGTGATAAAGAAATGCTTGAAGAATCAAAAGTAAGAGTTGTATTAAATAAATTTATTAGAACTAAAGAAATAAATGAAGAATTATTAATTGGTGGAATATCAATTTACAATGATGCAGGAATGACAGTTAGAAAAGAATTGTTCAATAGAAAAACAGTAAAGCGTATAATGATTCCATTTGACCTAAAATCATATTTAAGATATTTAGATGGAATGGTAACATGTGATGTATCTTTAAAAGGATATAATAAAGAATTTTTACAAAGTTTGAAAAATTTAGCTAGCATGGTATATCCTGTTGGGAAAAAGCAAGCAAAGTATATGCCACCATCAGTAAAAAATAATAACAATAATAGTTTTTCACCAAAAATGAATAATACATTAAATCAGATGAAGCAAAATTATTAATAATATTTAGGGGGGAGAAAGTTGATAATTATAGTATTGATATTAGGTGCTATATGTGTTGGATTACTAATTTATAATTTACAAATACATAGAAAAATACAACAATTCAATAATTTAAGCAGACAAGCTAATAATTTAAGAGTATTACAAGACTTTCTAAGTACAATAGGAGAATGCTCAAGTGTAGATGAAAAAATACAAAAAATAAATGAAATATTAATAGAAAAATATGAAATAAAATATTCAACAATAGTTGTATTTGATGGTGCTGAATATCAAGTAAAAGCTTCAAATGTTGAACCAAAGCATTGGAATACACTAAAAAAATTGCAAGATGTGCCAACATTTAAAGACAGTATAGCAACAGCAACTCCTAAATATGTTACTGTAGATAATGAAAACGAAAGATTGCCATATCAAGAAATGGAATTTGGAAGAGCAAAATCAGCTATATTCTTTCCATTATACATAGACAATGTATATGTTGGATATTGGATAATAGAAAGTGGAGTTCCACATGATTTTGACAATATTGATATAACAATATTTGAAGTTGTAAAAGAAAACATTGTATCTGTATTGAAAACAGTAGGACATCAAAAAACACTTGAATCAATTGTAAGAAAAGATTTATTTACAGGACTATATTCAGAAGAATACCTATATGGAGAGGGAAGAAAGACTATTGATAAATATACAACATCAGCTGTATGTATGTATAGAATAACAAATATAGAAGAAATAAATGACAAGTATTCAAGAAAATTAGGAAATCAAGTAATAATAGATATTAGTGACTTTATAGGTAATAATATATCAAATGACTATATTTTCATAAGATATATGGGACCAAAATTTGTAATAGTATTTTCTGGAGTTGATGTAGATTCTGTAACAACATTTGTAACAGATATAAAGAATGAAGCAGAAAAACTAGAAATTTCACTACCACAACCTAATAAAGGAATAGAAGAAATGGAAGTTGAAGCAATAGGAAAGAAAAAGAAAAAAGTCAAAGAAGAAGAGCCACCAAAAGTAAAAGCTAAACTTAATTTTGTATTAACAACATATTATAAAGGAACAGGAATGGAAGAAGTATTGAAAAAATTAGAACAATATTTAGACAATGCTGATAAAAGTGAAAATGATATTACATGTATTTAGTGAAATACAGAAGGAGGTAAGTATGGATTTAGACAAAACAATGAGTTTCAATTTTGAAAAAGAAAAAAATGCAAAAACTAAAGAAATATTAAAAGAAGTATATGAAGCATTAGTAGAAAAAGGATATAATCCAATAAACCAAATTGTTGGATATATATTATCAGGAGATCCAACATATATAACAAGCCATAAAGATGCAAGAAATAAAATAAGACAAATAGAAAGAGATGAATTACTAGATAAAATGGTTAGAAACTATATTGGATTAGAATAATAGAGGTAAATATGCGAATATTAGGAATAGACTATGGAGATGCAAGAACAGGAATTGCAATAACAGATGCATTAAATATAACAGTTCAAGGATTAGAGACAATTCATAATCAAGGGTCTGATAGAGTAATATTAAGGCGTTTAGACGAAATACTGGAACAATATGAAGTTGATACAATAGTAATAGGAAAACCAATTAATATGAATGGAACACCATCAGAAAGAACTGAAATCACAGAAAAATTTATACATAAACTAAAATGCAAATATAACAAAATAAAAATTGAAACAATAGACGAAAGACTTACAACAGTGGCAGCACATAAGACAATGAATTTCTTAGATGTAAATAAGAATAAAAAGAGAAATATAGTAGATACTATATCTGCAGTATATATTTTAGAAACATATTTAAATAAAATAAAAAATTAGTTGCCAAAAAGAAAAATATAGTGTATTATATTAAAGAAAATTAAATTTGAAAGGAGTAAAGAATGGAAGACGAAGAATTAGATAATATAATAGTTCTAAATGATGAAAATGGAAATGAGGTTAAATTTGAATTTTTAGATTTAGTAGAACTAGACGATGAAGAATATGTAGTATTACTACCAGTATCAGAAGAAGGAGAAGAAGACGAAGGAGAAGTTGTAATCTTAAAATTAGAAGATACTGATGAAGATTCAGACGAAGAATCTTATGTAGGAGTTGAAGACGAAGAAATATTAAATAAAGTATTTGCAATATTTAAAGAAAAATATAAGGATGAATTTAATTTTGTAGATGAAGACTAATATGACGTTGGGAGTGGAAATTAGATTTTCCGCATCCCAACTTTTTGTGTTTTATGAGGGGAGGAATATCAATGTCAAATTTTTCTACATGGCTACTAGCTATATTTATGGTCATGTTTTGGCTATTCAGAGCAATTGTGGCTTTATGCACACAATATTCTATAGACTTATTAGGAATTGCAGCATATGATATTACCATGGAGGTAATTATTGCATTTGCGACTTTACCATGTATTGTATTAGTTGTAAAGAGAAAGTTAGTAGGTTCACTATTTTATTTAGCAATATATGCAATATATTTTGGAGAGCATCTATTTACTAATTTAGTTCCTATTTTACAAGGACAAGCAACATTAACATCAGATATAAGCATGAATTTATTATGTGATATGATAGCAATTCTTCTTGCACTATTTGTATTAATGGATATGCTTGTGGATAAAGGAAGAAAAATTAATCCTGTTGATAAGAAAACCGATTGGTATTTTAAAAATGATAAATATGAAAAAGAACTAAATGAGAGAGATAAAAGAGAAGATAAAAATGAATATAAATTTTATTAAAATAGAGCATGTGATTAAAACATGCTTATTTTTATTGAAAATAACATAAAAAAGTAGTATAATATTATAGTATTAAAATAAGGATGTGAATAAAATGGAAAATGGAATGAATATAAACTGGTTTCCTGGACATATGGCAAAAACCAGAAGACAAATAACAGAAGACCTAAAAATGATAGATGTAGTAATAGAAATATTAGATGCAAGAATTCCAATTGCAAGTCAAAACCCAGATATAAGACAAATAACACAAAATAAGAAAAAAGTAATAGTATTAAATAAATGTGATTTAGCTGATGAAAAAGATAATCAAAAATGGAGAGAATACTTTATAAAAAAAGGATGCAAAGCAGTATTAGTAGATTCTAATAATGGATTAGGTATAAATGAAGTAATAAAGCAAGTTCAAGAAGTTATGATAGATGAAATGCAAAAACATGCTGATAAAGGTAGAAAAGGAAGAAAAATCAGAGCGATGATTGTTGGAATACCTAATGTAGGAAAATCATCATTTATTAATAGAATTACTAAAAAGACATCAGCAGTAGTTGGAAACAAACCAGGTGTAACTAAACAAAAACAATGGATACATGTTAATGAAAACATAGAAATTATGGATACACCAGGAGTTTTATGGCCTAAATTTGAAAATGAAGAAATTGCGTTGAATTTAGCATATACAGGAACAATAAAAGATGATATATTAGCAATTACAGAGATTGCATATAGCTTAACCAAATTTTTATTGGAAAATTATCGAAAAAATTTGTTGGAAAGATATTCATTAGATGAACAAGTTGTTAATGAAATATTAGAACAAGATCAAATGGAAAATGAAAATATCTATGAAATTATGCAATTGATAGGAAAGAAAAGAGGAGCGATAATTTCAGGCGGAAACATTGATGATGAAAAAACTTCAAAAATTATATTAGATGATTTTAGAAGCGGAAAACTTGGAAGAATTACAATAGAAAAAGTAAAAAGAGTTGCTTAGTTTAGCAACTCTTTTTACTTGATGTGAGATATTAGTCTACATCAATAGTCAGCCTTGCCCTGATTTTTTTAATTGATGCAATTTTTCATAAATTTGCTCTTCCAGAGCTCAATAATTTTTTCTGGAATAGCGTTCTCTTTTGTTATTGAAACCTCAGCACCGTTGAAACTAAAAATAATAGTTTTCAAGCCATAGAGGTTGGAACCTTCATCGAAACAACCCGCAATATTTTTGGCGTAAGCTGTTAGGTCACAGCCACCAAGAGGTGAGATAACCATAATCCCGTCGCTAAATGATTTCATACAAAAAGCATCTCCATTATTGAAACGAAAAACTAGAGAGTTGTTGAGGTACAAGACGTAATCAAAAGTAATCTGAGTTGCCATAAAAGTTTCCTCCTTAATTATTGTTGATTTTTGAAATATGGCTAGCTGACTAAGAAAATAAGTCTGCATATTTATATTATACAACAATTTTACATAATTTGCAAGTTTAACCTAAATTACGAGATACAATTACATTTAAATATTAAAGCAAAAAATTCTTGATAATTTCAGAATCCAAGCAATTAAATAAATATAATACAATTTTATTTCTTTCAGCTTGTTCCAATTCCATTATTTTAGCCATTGTAAACATTACAATCTTATATTTTGCGAAATTTACTAAAGTAGTTCTATATTCTTCATCAATTTCTTTTAACATAGTATCAAATTTCTCATACATTTCTGTTTTATTATATAAAATATTAGCCCAATCACTTGTAGTTAAGCAAATTCCTAATCTCAATTTATCTTTAGTATCCAAATCTTTAATTATATTTATTACATTCTCAACTTTGTTTTTGTCCATAATATCTTACTCCTTTACTGTAATTTCATATCATTATTCTTTTTAGTTTTTTCACTATTAATTTCATCTTTTGGTTTTACTTTTCTAGCAATATTATTTGCAATTTCATTTTCATCATCAGTAAATATACCATTTTTGTCTAAGTCATCACTTACTATTTTATAGTTATTATCTTTGTCATAGCATATTCGCTTATGAAAATGCCCCATAATTCTATACCAGAAGTCTTTAAATTTCTGTAATTCTTGTTTTATTTTTTCTTTTTCAGCTTGCAATTTGCTAATAATCTTTTCCTTTGCAGATAAATCTTTTTTCAATTTATCAATTTCATCAGTTTTTAACTCTAATTGATATTTTAGTGAAGAATTTTCTTGCACTATTTCAAAGGAACTATGTTCAAAATCTTTAATAGCCATATTTAAGTCATTTACACTTCTAACTGTTTTAGTAATATCTTTTACATCTTTTGTAAAATTTTTGATTTTTTCAACATCCTTGTTTGAAATAAGATTATTATTTTTGTTAAGTTTAGATGGTTTTAATTTATCTAATATTGAATTTATATCTTTACCGCTATTGTCTAATTTTTCTGTTTGATTATTTGCCTCAGCAATTTTTTGTGCGTTCTTGTCCAACTGTTTCTTAATTTTTTTATAATTACTCATATCTTTTACATTTATATCTTGATTTCTACCTTTTTGTTTTTCTTTTAGTCTAGTATCAACCTCATAAAACTTATTATATGACTTAATACAAGCATTTCTCATTTTATCTTGTATATCAGTTAATGATATTTTAGTAAATAGCTTACTTTTTCCAACTTGTTTTTTCATCCCTCTAGTACAATTTTCAACTACTGGCACACCTACAACGTGCATATGTGGAGAAGTTTCATCAAAATGTATTGTAGCATTTGCTATTTTAAAAGTTGGTACAATTTTATTTAAATCTTTTATTTGTTCATTATATATATCAATCATTTTTAATCTATATTCTTGGTCTTTATTGTTCCAAAAGTCCATATCTCCAAGTTCTATTATGATTTCACAAGCTATATCGTTTTGAGATTCACATACTTTTTTGAAATAGTCTTTAATTTTTCTATCTTCACGAGTTTGCTTATTGTTATATTCTATCTTAGATTCTTCAAATTCTTTTAAATACAAATCTTTTACATCATTTATAATATTATCTGTACCAGAAATTACTCTAATTAATTCTTTATTTTTATCATAATCTCTTAAATTATGCTTATTAACTCTAGATAAATCATTTGCATTTTGAATTGCATTATTGGAAAGAGAAGTAGTACCAGATACATTATCTTTTGATACTCTTTTAGCTAATTTACTTTTGTTTTTATCACTACCTAAGTGAAATGAATATGCTAATTCTTGTTCCATCAAAAGCACCTCCTTGAAGATCCTTTTTAAGCCGAAGGCTCCATAAAAATACGAAGTATTTTTTACAGGACTTTGACCTTGTCATAAGTCCTAAACCCCTATGAGTTTTGACCTGCTATCAAAACTCTGGGAGCTCTGCGAGACAATAAAATTTATCTTCCAAGATAAATTTTATCCAAATTAACTATCGCCACTTTCATTTTTGCTAATTGCAAAAACAAAACGTGCCACGTTAATTTGATTGTTGCAACAAATAAAATATATAAGTAATAGTTGCAACAATTATTCTGTATCATCTTCGCAGAATTTTACTGGCTTAACACCTATTGGAATAGGTGTAGTATCTTTAGTATAAATTACACTATTGTTACTTTCATCTGGTATATAATCAAATGCAAAGTCAATTTCTTGCATTTGGAATTTATCTTCTTCACAAATATATATTATTCCAAATTCATAAGTTTTCATTTTATTATCTGGATCTAATTTGTAGTAATCTTTTAAAGGAAACACTCTGACGATAGCAGAGTTATCTTCTTTAAAATTAAAGTACATTACCAAATATAGCTGGTTTTGTAGTATCAATATAATCTTTATCAAATAGTTCTTGACAAGGCTTACAAATTGACTCTCTAAAGTTAATTTGATTGACAACTACTTCATTACCAACTAAAGTAAGTTCTATCTCATCAACATATTTCATTATTAGTTCAGCTTGTTCTTTTCGTGTATAATCTTTCCAAGTTTTAGTTCTTTCTTGATATTCTTTATCTAGCTTTATTTTGTTTATAAAATCAATATCTCTTTTTAATAGAATATCTTTTGGAGTGAATCTTAATTCTTCAGCACAGTCTGTAGAGTCTAATTTATTTTCAAGTTCACTAATTGCTCTTTCTACAATTTTTCTTTCTTCATTGTATTCTTGTAATTCAAATACTCCATTAACATATGCTTTTTTTATTCTTTCTAGTTTATTTTTCTGATTATTTATCTCTTTTTCTAATTGTTCTCTAGGTTCATCAAATTTTTGCTTTATCATAGGCAAGAAGAATTGATTTACAACAGAGTCATATTCTGTTAGTTCATCTATAAATTGACTAAAGTAATCATTTACAACTTTTTCTTTAAATTGAATTTTACAATCGTTACAATAATAATAAAAATAGGTATTGCCATTTTTCTTTGTAGTAGCTTTACCACCTAAAACTCTGCCACATTTAGGACATTTTAATTTTTGTAAATATAAATAAGTTAATGTTCTTTTATAACTTCTTGAATTTTTCTTTTTCTGTACTTGGCAATCTGCCCACATTTCTTTTGAAACAATTGGTTCAACTACATCTTCATAATAAGTAGGATTCTTTGTTCTTTTTCCGTGAACGAAATCTCCTTTGTATATTTCATTTTCAAGAATAGTAACAATGGTAGAATCTCGCCAATTATCTTTTCCTAATACTTTTTCTTCATTTAATACATTACTTATTTTCTTGTATGATAAACCATTATAATACATATCAAATATTCTAATTACAATATCTTTAGTAGAATAATCAATTACTAATTTTTTATCTTCTCTTTTATAACCTAATGGAGCAATATGAGGAATATGTCCTTGTTTTATTGCACCTGCTAAACCTATTTTTGTTCTTTCACTAGTTCTCTCAATTTCATTTTGGCTAACACTCATTAAAAGTCTTGAAATCATTTTGCCATTTGCACTTGTTGTATTTATTTCATCATTTACACAATCGAGGTAGGCATCATTCTCATCTAAGAATGTCATTAGATTTTCCCAGTCGTAAATACTTCTTGTTATTCTATCTAGCTTTAAAGCTACAATAGTATTTATTCTTTTAGCCTTTATATCGTTTTTTAATCTTTCAAACTCTGGTCTATAATTACCAGTTTTAGCACTTATTCCAGAATCTTCGTAATAATCTATTATTTCATAACCTTTGAACTTACAGAAAGACTCTAATCGTTCTCTTTGCTCTGGTAGACTAAAACCTTCACGAGCTTGGTCTTCAGTTGAAACTCTTAAATATAAACCACATTTTTTCTTTTCATCCTTCAATTTTCAAAACCTCCTAACAAAAAAAGACATCATAATACATAATGGTACTAATGACATCTCCTAAATATTTTTGTTTTTAAATATAATTCTTTAAAAATCATGCAATCATCTCCAAACAAATACATTGTTTACATAAAAGATTATATCATAATTTTAAGAAATGTCAAATATTTACAGATTTATATATTTTTTAAATATTCTTCTAGTTCTGATAATTTTATCTTTTTAGTCAAATTTGAAATATACACATCTTTTGAATAATTAAAAACTAAAAATGTAGTATTTTTAATTATTACTCTATGAGGTTCAATATATGTGAGATTAGTTTTTTCAATTTTTCTAATACTACCATTAATAAAAGTAGGAGTAACTTTAGAAAATTCACATATGAATTCTAGTCTTCGCTTTAGACTTTCTTCAAATTGTAGTTCTTGCTTAATTATCTTCATTTACTTGCACCATCCTTTCGATTGGATGATTTTAATATTGTTTATAGACAACAAAAAAATCAACCAGATTTTATTTTCTGATTGATTTTGTATCTATCTATTCAATTTAGTTCGAAGAGATTCGTCATTGGTGCAGATGGCCGGAATCGAACCGGCACGGTTTATTCA
>ULYB01064390.1_pt1 | contig 11601 bp, 8 predicted proteins | sample 1961761 | NCBI WGS metagenome assembly ULYB01 (sample SAMEA4835852, study PRJEB28245) | human gut metagenome | biome: gut microbiome; material: fecal sample | place: Denmark | collected 2008
TCGGGCTTGGACGATTTTGAACTGATTTGCTTTTTGGTTGTGGAGGACGAATGTTAGGACTGCCGCAATCGACGGAAGTCAATAAATTCGTTGCGAAGCAAAAATTTTTTGATCGGACGGATTTGTCCCCCGCTGTCAAACAGGCGTTCACAAACGACGTCGAAAAAATCGTTTGGGCGAACAAGATCGCGCCGAAAACAATGAACATATCCGCCGACGGCGATATCGAGGAATTGGAGATTTTTCATATCAAGCTAAAAAACGGCGTATTCAATGAAAAGGTGCTGGAAGCCATAGATAAAGCAATTCCGTATTATATTTTGTTCGTTTTGGAATATAACGGCAAATTCCAACTTTGGCTCGGTTATAAGGAAAAATCTGCAAGCGGCGCAAACAAAACCAATATCGTCCGCTATTTTAACAGCGAATGGCAACGCGAGCCGGATATCGCCTTGCAAGGGAACACGCTGGACAACATCTATGAAAATCTTTTAAGCCGGCTGTCTGACAATCTGATCGATACGGCAAGCGAACAGGACATCAAAACAAAAGTCAACAGAACCGTAGAGCTTCAAAAGCTCGAAAAACAAATTGAAAAACTGACCAGAAAAATGTTGGCGGAGAAGCAATTCAACCGCCAATGCGAATTACGCACTCAAATCAAGAACCTTGAATCGCAAATACAGTCATTAAAAGGAGCCGACAATGGATAAAATGAAGATGGAAACACAAGATAACATATTGAAAAATATAGAAAAATTAAAAGAAATGTTTCCGGAGGTCTTTACAGAGAGCAAAGACGAAAACGGCGAAATCGTCACGGCGGTTGACGCTAAAAAATTGGAGCAGCTTCTTTCAACAAAAGTGATTGAAGGCGATGAAAGCTATGATTTTACCTGGGTCGGTAAAAAACAGGCAATGATCGAGGCGTGCAAACCCATTCGCAAGACGTTGCGTCCGTGCCGGGAGGAATCCGTTGATTGGGAAAACACGCAAAACCTTTATATCGAAGGCGATAATTTAGATGTTCTAAAACTTTTGCAAGAAAGTTATTTGAACAAGGTCAAAATGATATACATCGATCCGCCGTATAATACGGGAAGCGACAGTTTTATATATTCTGATGACTACACAACCGACAAAGACCTTTATGATGAAGAAGTCGGCGCGATAGACGAAAGCGGTTATCATATGTTTAAGAACACGGAAACCAACGGACGTTTCCATTCTTCATGGTGTTCTATGATGTATCCTCGTTTGAAATTGGCCAGAAATCTTCTATCCGAAGACGGTGTGATTTTCATTTCTATTGATGATCACGAAGTGGATAATCTACGCAAATTGTGTGATGAGGTATTTGGTGAAAGTAACTTTTTATATCAATTATCAGTCGTTAACAATTTAAATGGTAATGACAATTCAAGTGGAATGATGGAAACACAAGAATTTTGCCTTATATATGCGAAGGATAAATCTAAAACAATTATAGGGGTTTTACCTTTAGAAGCAGAAGATAGTAGTGATTGGCAAATAGACGAATTTGGATATTGGAAAGTTGGTAGATGCTTGAAAGCAACAGGAATAAATGCTCCGAGAGAAGCAAGACCTAATCTTTTTTTTCCTATATATATAAACGAAGATACTTTAGAGTTTACAGTTGACGAAGAAGTTGGTGCTGGTTGGTACCACCTCATTCCTTTGACGGAAGGAAAAGAAATGAGTTGGTACTGGAGCAAAGAAACATTTAGAAATGATAGCAATGAAGTAATAGTAAAGAAAACAAGCGAAGGATACTCTTTATATAAGAAACAAAGACCGTCATTAGGTGATTTGCCATCAAAACGAGGAAAGACAACTTTTTATAGCGCAAAATATGCAAATGCAAACAGTAATGCGGAAATAAAAAAGTTGTTTGATGGAAAAAAATTATTTGATTATTCAAAATCTACCCAACTGATAAAAGATTTTGTATGCTTGGGAAATGTTTTAAGCAACGAAATTGTTCTTGACTTCTTCTCCGGTTCAGCGACCACAGCTCACGCCGTAATGCAGTTAAACGCCGAAGACGGCGGCAAACGCAAATTTATATTGGTTCAATTACCGGAAGTTTGCGACGAAAAATCCGAAGTCTATAAAGCCGGATATAAAAACATCTGCGAAATCGGCAAAGAGCGCATCCGCCGTGCCGGAAAGAAAATCGTTGAAGAAACCGGTAAAAAAGACCACGACATCGGGTTCCGTGTTTTGAAACTCGATAGCAGTAATATGAAAAATGTTTACTACACGCCCGAAGAATACAATCAAGCGGATTTGATGGATATGGCAAGCAACATCAAAGACGACCGCACGCCGGAAGACTTGTTATACGCTTGTATGCTTGAATGGGGATTGGAACTTTCCCTGCCACATAAAATTCAGACAATAGCCGGATGCACTGTTCATATCGTCAATGACGGGGCTTTGGTCGCGTGCTTCGACAACAAAATATCCGAAGACGCCATCAAACAGATCGCGGGACTGCGCCCTCTCCGTATGGTTTTCCGCGACAGTTGCTTTGCCAACGATGCCGCACGCATAAATGTCGGCGAAATATTCAAATTGAAGTCTCCGAACACGACAATCAAAGTATTATAAGGGGGCGGAACAATGAAATTACGCTTCAAGCATCAGAAATTCCAAGCCGATGCCGCCAAAGCGGTCGTTGACGTTTTTCAGGGACAGCCGAAAAACGAAGGGATCCGCTATTTGATCGATAAAGGCGTCGGTCAATCGGATCAGGGAGAACTCGGCGAAGATTTTACCGGATTTAAAAACGCCAAAGTTTTGTTGGACGAAGACGCCGTTTTGAACAATCTGCAACAGGTTCAACGCGCCAACCTGATTAAACCGTCGGATAATTTGCAAGGACATTATAACCTGACAATAGAAATGGAAACCGGCGTCGGTAAAACCTACACCTACATTAAAACAATGTACGAGCTTAACCAAAAATACGGTTGGAGCAAGTTCATCGTTGTCGTTCCCAGCATTGCCATTCGCGAAGGCGTTTATAAATCCTTTCAAATTACCGAAGACCACTTTGCCGAGGAATACGGCAAGAAAATCCGCTATTTCGTATATAATTCGGCACATCTGAACGAACTTGACCAATTTGCCGGCTCCAACAGCATTTATGTGATGATTATCAATTCGCAGGCGTTTAATGCCAAAGGGAAAGACGCCCGCCGTATTTCTATGAAACTCGATGAGTTCCGTTCCCGCCGCCCGATCGATATTATCGCGAATACAAACCCGATTTTGATTATCGACGAACCGCAATCCGTTGAAGGCGAAGCAACGCGCGAAGGACTAAAAAAATTTAATCCCCTGATGACGTTGCGCTATTCGGCGACTCATAAGAAAGACCGTATTTTCAATATGGTCTATCGTTTGGACGCGATGGAGGCCTATAACAAAAAACTGGTAAAAAAAATCGCAGTCAAAGGTATCAGCGTTTCCGGATCAAGTGGAACGGACGGCTATTTGTATTTGGCAAACCTTAATCTTTCAAACGACAAGGCTCCAACAGCAACTCTGGAATTTAACACCAAAGGTGTGAACGGCATCAGAAAGACAACACGAATTGTCAACGAGGGTTATAATCTGTATGAACAGTCCGGTAATTTAAACGAGTATCTGGGATATACGGTCAGTCGTATCGACGGGCGCGACAATACAGTCGAGTTCAGAAACGGCGTCAAGATCGAAGTCGGTCAGGTAAGAGGCGATACGCAGGACTCCGATCAAATCCGCCGCATTCAAATCAGGGAAACGATTGAAAGTCATTTGGAACGCGAACGGCAGTTGTTCTATAAAGGGATAAAAGTTCTTTCCCTGTTCTTTATTGATGAAGTGGCAAAATATAAGGAATATGAAGGCAACACAGCTAAAAACGGAATTTACGCCAGAATGTTCGAGGACGAATATCAAAATATTATCGATCATTACGTCGGCGAACTGGGGGACGGCGAATATCTGCGTTATCTGAAAGGTATCGAAGCCCATCAAACTCACGCCGGATATTTTTCCATCGACAAGAAAAGCAATCACTTCATTGACGGCAAAATAGATAAAAAAGAACAAAGTTCAAACGATATTGACGCTTACGACCTGATTATGAAAAACAAGGAACGCCTGCTCGACCGCAAAGAACCGGTGCGTTTCATTTTTTCGCACTCCGCGTTAAAGGAAGGATGGGATAATCCAAACGTATTCCAAATCTGCACTTTGAAACAAAGCGGTGCGGAGGTGCGAAAACGTCAGGAAGTCGGACGGGGATTGCGTTTAGCCGTCAATCAGGACGGCGAACGTATGGACGGTTCCGTTTTGGGCGATGACGTGCATAACATCAACATTTTGACCGTTATTGCCAACGAATCTTATGACGCTTTTGCCAAAGGTTTGCAAACGGAATTGGCGGATGTCATTACCGACAGACCGAAGAAGGTTACGGCGGATTTGTTCAACGGCAAATTCATTCAAGATGCTGACGGAAACAGCGAAGCGATTTCGCCGGATTTAGCCGGAAAAATCTACTTTAATATGGTTAAAAACGACTATGTTAATGAAAACGGAGAGCTGACCGATAAATATTATGCAGACAAAAAAGCCGGAACCATTGTTTTGCCGGAAGAAATAAAAAGCGGCGCGGACAGTATTATCCGCATCCTGGATACGATTTACGATGTCAAGGGTATGATGCCGGAAGATGCCCGTAAAAATGACGTCGATATTAAAATAAATCCGGAAGCCTTGAATAAAAAAGAGTTTCAGGCTCTTTGGAAAAAGATCAATATTAAATCGATTTATGCCGTGGATTTTGAAGGACAAGAGCTGATTGAAAAATCCGTCCGCGCTTTGAACAAAGATTTAAGGGTATCCAAGATCGTTGTGAACATTACGACGGGAACGATGAACGCCATTAAATCAAAGCAGGATTTGTTTGACGGGACGGCCTTTGAAACAAAAGCAAACGCGACAAAAACCGAAAAAATCACATCTGTCGGAACTTCAATTAAATATGACCTTGTCGGTAAAATCGTTGATGGGACGGGACTGACCCGCACAACGATCATAAAGATATTGCAAGGTATGGAAAAAACGGTCTTTGATCAGTTCAAAAGAAATCCCGAAGAATTCATCATCAAGGCCTGCAACATTATCAACGATCAAAAAGCGACGCTTATCATTCAACACATAAGCTATACAAAGATCGACGATGAAGATGTTTACGACACTTCGATTTTTACGGAGCCCTCACTTAAAGGCAGATTCGGCGTCAATGCCATCACTACGGCCAAAAATGTTTACGATCACTTATTGTATGATTCGACAGTGGAAAAGGACTTCGCGGAAAAACTGGAACAAGCGCAAGATGTCGTCGTCTATGTAAAATTACCGAAAGGGTTTTATATTCCCACACCTGTCGGGGATTATAATCCGGATTGGGCGATCGCTTTTAATCAGGATCATATCAAGCACATTTACTTTGTTGCCGAAACGAAAGGCAGTATGTCAACTTTGGATATCAGACCCATAGAACGCGCAAAGATTGACTGTGCAAAAAAGCACTTCAAAGCCATAAGCAACAATGAAGTGAAATATGATATGGTAAGCAATTACAACGAACTGATGACAAAAGTGATGAAGGAATAGGATTACGAAAGCGTTTGCTCAAGGCTTTGCCCTGTTGAAAGATGACCTCTTTCATTAAACAGAATGTGCCCCAACGCTTTCTCCGTCAACTTGACCACTGGTTCATTATCGTATTCTCCGAAGACATTGGCGCGATGATTGGCATACCAAAAAGCCGTCTTGGGCTTTTCCGCATACATTTCCAAAAATAAACTCTCCGCTCTTTCGGGATCGTCAAATCCTTTTGACCACTCCGAAAGAGCTTTCTTCGCTTCGTCGCCGAGTTCATATCGAGGCCGATACATTTTAGATTTAAAACCTAATTTTTCCCGTTCTTTTTCAGCCTGTCGCGCGGCATACCAATGCGGAACCTGTCGCTCTAAAAGAGTCTTTTTATGCGGCTTCAACGGTTTTCGTCCCAAGCTCAAATATCGTTCTTTCCGCCTTGTCGCCTGATAATTCAACCCGTATTTTCTGCCGATTTCAACTTGTCTTTGCCGCATCATATCAAGCTGCGGAAGATCAAATTTCAACCGATGCTCTCCATTCGACATTTTCAATAAAACGTGTGCGTGATTAGCCGATTGATGCGTGTGTATCCCCATATAAAAACGAAAACCGGCCTCCGCAAACGGCTTCATGTATTCCGTCATAAACTCTTCCGTCGTTTCTCGGGATAAATCCGCCCCTTTCGGGAATGATATAATGAAGTGAACCGCCTGGCGTTTCGTTTCGTCTTTATCCAAATCAAAATCCCGTATTGCATTACTTAAATCGTTTGCGTTCCATACGCCGCCCAAATCGTCAATCACTTCGACCGGAGCTTCCAATCCTTCCGAATGTTCTGATATATAGTGCAAAAGATTTGAAACGCTTTTACCGCTTTTTGCATACGAAATTATTTTAAAAACCGCTTCCGATTTTCCCGTGTCGTAACGCTTCCGTTCGGACGGAGAGGAACGGCAAACGCGATCTCCGGATGAAAAACACAAGCTGTCTTCTTTAATATAAAAACCGCGAACGTGCTTTCTAAAGAAATCTTCTTCAATGCGCATCGAAACCTCTCAAACAAGTCTTGATTTGATTCAGAACATTCCTGACTTCCCGTATTTGTTCGGTCAGATCGGATACTTCTCCGTAATTGATTTTTCTGGCTATCTGATTAAGGTTGACGCCGATCCGGTGAACCTCTTTTTGTAAAGTTTGCAATTCGTCGATTTGCCGTGCCGTCGGCAATACGTTTCTTTGCACATACGACGAAATGAGCAAACGCACAGCCTTTGACGGATTTTTAAACAACCGGTCAAGGATGTCGGCGTCGCTTTTATATATTCTGAACGTCCTTCTGATTTTACACATAAAATGCCTCGCAGAGCAGGACGTTTGATTTCGAGTTGAGAGGTTTTTATTATAAAAAAATCCGAAAAAGAAATCAAACTTTCCCGATTGTCCGACAAACGGGGTATCCTGCCACGGATAGATTTATCAAAAGCAAGACTGTTTGGATAAAATTCAAGAAAAAGCATACCCGCCCAACCGCCCTTTGTTGACGGCTTGTTCAAACGGTGTCGCCGCGTGTGCGGCGACCGATTTTTTTTCGGAGAATACGGCTCTATTCGGAGCCGTATTCTTTCTGTTTGTAATAGATTTTCGGGGCGATTTCCTTTTCAAAATATGCCTCGAACGCTTCGTTGAACAGGTGCTTTTCCATCGCGAAAAACACTTCCGTCAGCCACCCGCTTTTTGCCAAAGTTTTTAATGCCGGCAAATCGTCTTCCGGCACTTCCCCGCCGTGAATGAAGTTAAAAAGGGACGTATCAAACTTCACGTCGTCGCGTTCTTCAAAGTCGGGTAAAAACTCCTCGATTAAATCCCAATACAACATTGTTCAGCCCTCCTTGATGACCTGACCGACGGGGCAAGGTGTGAAATATAAATCCAATTCCGCCAAATCTAAAAGTTCGTCAATGGAGATATATCCGGCTTCAAAACCGTATCCGAAACTTGCCCACCCGAACGCCTGAATTTGTTTGTCGGAGGTGTCTTTTTCGACGATGTAGCCGTCATAGGAACCGACAAAATAGTGCAGTTGAGCCAAAGCGTTTTTGCCTTGTCCGTCCGTTTCATAGACTTGCGGCATCGTTTTGATTCGCTCGGCAAGGTTCAGGATAATGTCCGCAAACGCTCCGGCTTCTTCCGAGTGATACAGATTGTCAATGAGGGTTTGAGCCTGCCGAACCGGAATAAACGGTTTAAGTGTCGTTTCCATTTCGTTTAAGGCTTGGTCGAATTTATCAGTCATTTTGAAAGCTCCTTCTCTGTAAAAAGCACTTGTTAAAGAGTTTTTGGCGTCGCGCCTGAAACCCTTTCGAGGTGCTTCGTCGGAGAGAAGAAAGCGATTGTCATTCCAAGAAAAACGGAGGGGGATCACCCGTCTTGCAACGACACCGGAGCGAAAGTCGGGGACACCGTTTTTCTTTCGTCAGACGGCAGGGAATTGACAATCAAGGAAGAAAATTCTGCGGAATAAAAAAACTATGAAAAACAGACAGACAAATGTGTCTAAGTTTACATATGATGCCAAAGGTATTGCTCGTCACCCGATAAATGACCTAAATTTTTCGGCATCTATTAAAGGGTATTATCTTGGTAACGGCTATCTACAATGATATAGTAGCTTTGTTTAAGGCTCGTCAAAAAGGAAAAGGATATGAATTTATCAAAAATTAAAATTAGAAATTATAGATTGCTAGTCGATGCTGAGCTAGATGTCGATGCGAAAACGACTCTGATTGTTGGTCGTAACAACACGGGAAAAACTTCCTGCTTTCAATGCATTGACACAGTTTTAAAAGGAGATTCTTTTTCATTCAACGACTATCCGTTGTCGAAACGAGAAACGCTCTATACAAAGATAAAAGAATTTATGAAAAAAACACTTACTTTTGAGCAATTATGTGAGCAGATTGAGCCTATATCTATAGAGTTTTTTGTAAATTATTCTTTAGAGGCCTCGGGTGATAATTTAGGCGCATTATCACCTTTTATCATTGATGTAGATGAGAGTATAAACGAAGCTCTGATCCGCGTGGAATTTAAATTAAAATCAGATGAGAAGAAATTATTTAATCTTTTAGAAGAAAGCTATTATAAAGATGGCTCCTTTTCCCCTAAAACAGATGCACATAATACTATTATTACCAATTTTCAAAATCTTTTTGAATTTACTGTATATGCAGTAAACCCTAAGCACCCTGAAGAAAAACAGCTTAAATCATATAAAGAATTAAAAGAGCTTTTCCCTTACGATATTATTCCAGCAGAACGCTCTCTCGGAGAAGATGGGACACAAAAAGATTCTTTATTAGAACTAATTTCAAAATTCTTTGAACGTAGTGAAGATGAATTAGGTTCAGATGTTTCAAAAAAAATAAAGCAATTACGTTCCGCTGTCGAAAAAGCAAATAAAGACATTCAGCAACTAAGTGATCAAATTCTGGGTGAGCTTGTAAGTAGTGCAATTGGTTTTGGGTATCCCAATGGCGAAGAACTTCAATTAGGCGTTACAACTCAATTAAACATTAATGATCAAATAATAAATCAGACACGGCTTTCCTATACAGCTGGGAACAGTGAAGAATTTCTCCCCGGTTCTTCTAATGGTCTTGGGTATAAGAATTTGATTAAAATGGAATTTCTTCTCGCAGCGTTTGCAAAGGAAGTGGAACAATGCGGAACAGCTTGCATTCCGTTATTATTCATTGAAGAACCTGAGTCACATATGCATCCACAGATGCAACACGCCTTTGCAGATTACTTAGAAGCTTTTCTAAAAAAAATTACCTCTGTAAAAATTCAGACTTTTTTGACATCTCATTCTGCTCACATCGCAAATACTATGGTTTTCTCGAAAATACGGTATGCTCAGAAAACAAAAACAGGGGTTGTTTATAAAAATTTGAATACATTTGCTCAGAAACATTCTGACAACATCGATTTTATTAGAAAATACCTTACTCTAACCAAATGTGATTTATTTTTTGCTGATAAAGCTATCTTTGTTGAAGGTGCGTCAGAACGTCTGTTGCTACCTGATATGATTGAAAAGTGCGGGGAAGAAGGCATTTTCGATTCTCAAAAATATAAGTTGCCTGCTCAGTATTATGCTTTAATAGAAATTGGAGGGGCATATGCTTATAAGTTTATTCCTTTTGCTGAGTTTTTAGGTATTCCATGCCTTATTCTTACCGATTTGGATTCTATGTCGGAACAAACTAGAAACGGGAAAAAATATTATAAATCTTCCCCTGTTTCTAGTGGCGATACAACATCCAATGAAACATTAAAATGGTGGATTCGTAGGAACAAGCAGTCTTCAGAAGATGATAAAACGAAAATCACTCTGAATGACATTGTAACAATGTCTCCCGACGATAAAACTAAAGACAAATGCCACATTGAATTTCAAACAATGGAAAACGGATTGTGCGGTCATTCTTTAGAGGAAGCAATTAGGAATGTTAATCGCGAATATTATAAATTGAATGATCCCCCAACCGAAGACGATCTGGAATTTAATGAAAAAAGCAAAACGACTTTTGCCCTTAAACTTATATACGAATATCATGAATATACCATTCCTGCGTATATTAAATCTGGATTAAAGTGGCTTAATGACCAGAAAGTTCTTGAATAGGAAGGAATTTATTTATGGACAAAAATCAATACAGTTCTAATTATGAACACGCAAAAGCCGAAGCCGATAAAGCGGATCAACAGATTATAGAAGCATTACAAGAAGGAAAAAGTTTTCGTGTTGAAGCTGGCGCGGGTTCTGGTAAAACCTACTCCCTTAATAAGGCCATTGAATGGCTTCAATCGAACAAATGGGCTGAATATAACAAAAGAAAGCAGAATATAGTTTGCATCACTTATACAAATGCAGCCGTTGATGTAATAACAGAAAGATTACCAAAAGATTCTTTCATTATTCCTTCTACAATACATTCCTTTGCTTGGAATGCAATCAAGCAGTATCAGAGCTTTCTTATTAATGCTGTTAAAACAGATTCAAACTTCATAATAGATCATCAAGATGAATCAGACGAGATTTCTGAAGTTACATATACTTTAGGACACCGATATATAGAAAACGGTATTCGGTTTCTTTACCACAATGAAGTGTTGGATTTATTTTGCAAGCTTTTGGATAATGCAAAATTTCGCCATATATTTTCAAGTAAATACCCTTTAATTCTGATTGATGAGTATCAAGATTCTTATAATCCGATTATTGAACGTTTCATTAAATATTTTATTTCTGAAAATAAAGCTCCTCAATTTGGTTTTTTCGGAGATGCGTGGCAAACTATATATCAATCCAACAAAGCATGTGGTATTATTGAACACGGAAATCTAAAAGTCATAGAAAAAAAATCCAATTTTAGATCTGCGCCAAAAATCGTTGAGCTTTTAAGTATTCTTCGTCCAAGCCTGCCACAAATATCTGCAATTGATGATTTTCAAGGTGAGGTTACTGTAATCACATGTGAGGATTATACCGGTGTTCGCCGTACAGACCGTAGTTTTAAAGATGATTTACCATCAGAAGAGTTAAAAATCCGATTAACTAAAATTACTGAAAAAATAGCGCAAGATATAGCCAGTGACGAAAAGATGAAAGTTTTAATGATTACGCATAACGTTCTTGCTATGCAACAAGGTTATGAAAAACTTTTATACATTCTAAAAGATAGTTTAAAAAATAAAGAAGATCCTTTTCTTTTGTTTTTTATGAACATAGTTGAACCAATCTACAACGCCCTCGAAACATCCAATATGCAGCTGCTTTTTGATACACTTAAAATTAAGAGATATCCAATTACTAAGAAATCCGAAAAAAGTAAATGGAAAATTTTTCAAAAAAGA
>ULYB01013454.1_pt1 | contig 11568 bp, 9 predicted proteins | sample 1961761 | NCBI WGS metagenome assembly ULYB01 (sample SAMEA4835852, study PRJEB28245) | human gut metagenome | biome: gut microbiome; material: fecal sample | place: Denmark | collected 2008
TCAAAATGCGGCAGGAATGCGAACGCATGGCGCGCATAGCGCAGCAGGGATTTATCGCCCGTCACGCGCGCCGCCGTCGAGAACGTCCACAAAATGCGGCTGTTGAGGATGCAGCCCTTGTGCGCCCCGCGCTCCACGGACAGGTCATGATTCACATAGCCGAACCAGCCGCCGCGCTCCCAATCGGTCAGGTTCTCCCAGAAAGGCAGAATGGTCGTAAGCAGATGGTGCGAACAATCCTGACGAAACATGAAGCATTCCTCTCTTCCTGTTAGCTTAACAGTTAGGCATATGGGTATTATAACCCGGAAAAATGTCCTTGTCAAGCGGCAAAAGAAGAAAAAAGCTGATAAATATGGCGAGATTTTCACCGAAAGGAACAATGAAAGGAAACAACGTAAGGCTAACGTGTAAACTAATCAGTCGGCAGGAAAAAAAGCCGTGCAGGGGCTTGCTTTCACGGCGGAAATGTGGCACAATATAAGGTAGCATCGTATCAAAATTCGGTGCTGCTTTTCAGTTTGAAACAGGGAAAGAAATAGTGGAGGAAATCAATCAATGGCGGAAACACAGAAAATCGTCATTCTGAATTTCGGCGGACAGTACACGCAGCTGATTGCGCGGCGCGTGCGCGAATGCCATGTGTATTCCTGCGTCCTGCCCTATGACGCGAGTCTGGAGACGATTCGCGCGCAGAACCCCGTGGGCGTGATTCTCTCCGGCGGCCCGGCGAGCGTGCTGGAACAGGATGCCCCCCGCTGCGACGAGGGCGTGTATCAGCTGGGCGTGCCGGTGCTGGGCATCTGCTACGGAATGCAGCTGACGGCGTATTTGCTGGGCGGCACGGTGGAAAAGGCGGCACAGCGCGAATATGGCCGAATCACCGTGACGATGGACGATAAGACGAGCCTGCTCTCCGGCATGTCGGATGCCTCCTCCTGCTGGCTGAGCCATACCTATCAGGTGAAGAAGTGCCCGGCTGGTTTCCACCCGATTGCGCACAGCACAAACTGCCCCGTTGCGGCGATGGCGAACGACGACCGGCGCATCTACGGCGTGCAGTTCCATCCGGAAGTGACCCACTCCGACGAGGGGCGCGCGGTCATCGAAAACTTCCTGAATATCTGCGGCTGCGTGGGCGACTGGTCGATGGAAACCTACGCGCAGACGGCGATTGCCAACATCCGCGAAATCGTGGGCGACAAGGGCACGGTGCTGCTGGGACTTTCCGGCGGCGTGGACTCCTCCGTCGCGGCGGCGCTGATTTATAAGGCCATCGGCGACCGCCTGACCTGCGTCTACGTTGACCACGGCTTCATGCGCAAGGGCGAAACCGAGCAGGTGGTGAATGTGTTCACGCACACTTTCCCCGTGCGTCTGGTTGCGTCCGACGCCAGCAAAATCTTCTATGAGGATTTGAAGGGCGTTTCCGACCCCGAAACGAAGCGCAAGATTATCGGCCGTGACTTCCTGAAAGTATTCAAGGCGGAATCCGAAAAGCTCGGCAAGCTGGACTATTTCGCGCAGGGCACGATTTACCCGGACGTTATCGAGAGCGGTCAGGCGACGGGCGCGGCGGTCATCAAGAGCCACCACAACGTCGGCGGTCTGCCCAAGGAACTCGGCTTCACACAGCTGATTGAGCCGCTGCGGATGCTGTTCAAGGACGAAGTGCGCGCGCTGGGCGAAACGCTGGGTCTCCCGCACGATCTTGTCTGGCGTCAGCCGTTCCCCGGCCCCGGTCTGGCGATTCGTGTCATCGGCGACCTGACCCCGGAAAAGGTGGAGATTGTCCGCGAGAGCGACGCGGTGCTGCGCGAGGAAATCGCCAAGGCCGGTCTGGACGCCGATATCCACCAGTATTTCACCGTCCTGACAGGCATCCGCTCCGTGGGCGTCATGGGCGACGAGCGGACGTACGACTACACCGTCGCCATCCGCGCGGTCACGACGGACGACTTCATGACCGCCGACTGGGCGCGCATCCCGTACGACGTCGTGCGCACGATTTCCGCAAGGATTGTCAATGAGGTGCCGCATGTGAACCGCGTCGTGCTGGACGTGACGACCAAGCCGCCGGCGAGTATTGAGTGGGAATAATCCCCGAAAGGCTGAAAAGTCTTGAAAACACGTACTTTTTCAAAACAGGATTGCCTGTTTGGTAGCAAGATGATAGCAGCCGCGGCGTTTGTGCTATTCTGATGTGTCGGATGGCGCGAATGGCTTGCGGGTGCTGGAATATAACTTTATTGGATGAAAAAAGGCTCTGCTGACTTCCGTGAAGGAAGAACGGCAGAGCCTTTTGCTATTACTCGGATTGATTTGTAGGGAAATTGGTGAATATATCGGGGGGGGATATGGTGCCAGTGACCGATACCTCATTTGTGCGGTGTTGCCTTAAAATTTTACCATTGAGAGTATTGACAAAATAGAGGAACTTATGTACACTAAATATGAAGTTCAACCGTTCAAATTTAATATGAAGATGGAGAGATACTATGAAGAAGTGGTACGCGAAGTCGAAGCGTCCCGGAAGCAAGCAGGTGGAGGTGAAGGAGCATCTTTGCGCGGTGGGAGAATTGAGCAAAGAGTATGGAAGACAACTGGGCATGGAAAAAGAAGCGGAAATGGCCGGAACGGTTCATGATGCTGGCAAGCTCACAGATAAATTCCAAGATGTCTTGGAAGGAAACGCATCCAGAGTAGACCATGCAAGGGTGAGCGCTGCGTTTTTGTGGTGGCTGCTTATCAAAACGAGTAAATACGCAGGGAAAGAAACGAAAGAGTGCATAAGTGAAAAAATTGCAAGTACAAATTATGCCCCCATTTTGGAAGCCATCAATGCGCATCATGGGACGCTGCTCTGCTACAATCAGCTGAAGTATTCGCTACTTGAATGCATGACAACGCAAAAGTGGTTGGAAGGTAACGAGGGAAAGGAGGTCGCGTTGACAGGAGAAGAGAATTACAAGGCGCTAAGAGATATATTTCGTGAGGAACTTCCGGACTGGAAACGAATTGGAATCAAGAATATGACGCTTGGGGAAGAAGAACGGATGCTTTGGTCTCGAATGCTGCTTTCTTGCTTGGTGGATGCAGATTACACCGCATCAGCGGAAGAGGATGGAGAAATCATCCCGGAGCCGCCGAAATGTGATGCGGAAAACTGGCTGGAGCGCTTAAATGCGCATCGGGCAGAATTAGCAAGAAACTCAACGGCTGATAAAAAACTCAATGCACTGCGGAATGAGTTGTTTGAAACGTGCGGCAGGGCGGGGGATCATGCGCCGGGAATTTATACCCTGACAGCGCCTACTGGCACAGGAAAAACGCTGGCCTTGCTGCATTTTGCGCTGCGCCAATGCCGCAAGAACGGTCAGCAGCGAATCATCATTGTGCTGCCGTTTATTACGCTGACGGAACAGAATGCAATTGAATATCGGAAAATCCTTGGGGATGACGTTTTGCTGGAAGATCATAGCCAACGGCAGCTGACAGAAGAGCAGCGAAAGTTTGCGCAGCGCTGGGATATGCCAGTCATTGTGACCACATCCGTGCGATTTTTCGAGGGGCTGTTTGCGGCAAAAGCCCCGAATCTTCGGAAACTGCATCGGTTGGCGAATTCTGTAATCATTTTCGATGAAGCGCAGAGCTTGTCTGCAGAATTGTTTCCTGCGACGCTCAAAACCATTCAGGCGCTTTGCAATCTGCCGAAGAAGAATGTGACGATGCTCTTTTCTACGGCGACACAGCCGGATTATCAATCAATCCCTAATCTTACTTGGCATGCTACGGAGATTTGTCCGAACCATGCCGATATGTATCAGCAACTTCGCCGCGTTCAGGTGACATGGCGAGTTTTGCCGAATGAGAGAATCTCATGGGAAGAAATTGCGCAGAAAATGGCGGAACAGCGGAGCATCTGCACCATAGTGAACATGAAAAAGCACGCGAAGAAGCTGTTTGATGCGCTGAAATTGGTATGTGAGACGGAATCAGTATTCTACATCACGACGGAATTGTGTCCGGCGCATCGGCGCGTCGTGATAGAGCAAGTCAAAAAGCGGCTGCGCGACGGCTTGCCTTGCCGTGTGGTTGCGACGCAGTGCATCGAAGCGGGGGTGGATTTGGACTTTGACAGCGTTTTCCGCGCGTTAGCCCCGCTGGAATCAATCATTCAGGCGGCGGGAAGATGCAATCGAAACGGCCGCCATCCCGAAGGCGGGCAAGTGCTTGTGTTCCTTCCGGATGAAGACAATTTGTATCCAGATAATTGGTATAACAAAGCGGCAACGCTGGTTAGTGCATTGCATATTGAGAAACCGATTGACTTGATGAATCCGAGCGACATTCAGCGCTACTATCAGAAGCTCTTTTGGAAGCTGAAAGGGAAGAAGGAGCTGAGCGAGGCCATCCAAATGCAGGATTATGCAGGAGCTGAGAAAAACTATCGCATCATCAAGAATGATGGCGTGCAGGTGCTTGTGCCATATGAACCTGAAAACAAGCTGTTTGAGAAGCTGAAGGAAGAAGCCTTGGAAAACGGCGTGACGGCGAAGTGGATGCATGAAGCTGCAAAGCTGTGCGTGACTGCATATGCGAATGATGACTTCAGCCGTTACGCGGAGCAGCTGTATTTTGCGGGAAAGCGGAATGAGGGCAGGCAGCCATCCGGCTATTGGGTGCTTCGCAGGAAGGATGATTATCATATGGATACGGGGATGCAGTTGAAAAATGATGACTATATGTGGTGAAAAAATTCTTATATACCAGATTTGCCATTGACGATTCAGACGCAATACATTATACTTACATTGACAGCACTGCTTGACGCTTTGTTTAGTACGCGAACGGGCGGTAAGCTGAGAATTGAAAAAATGTAAGGATAATGCTATCCTCTCTGCTGATTTGGCAGAGAGAAGAACATGGAGGTGATGAAGAATCATGGAGATTTCAGTGACCGTTTGGGGTGACTTGGCGTGCTTCACTTCGCCGACAACGAAAGTAGAAAGGCTTTCGCAGGCAGTCCCAACACCATCAGCAGCACGAGGCATACTGTCAAGCGTGTACGCGAAACCTAAAGAATTTTTTTGGATGATTACAAAAATTGAGGTGCTGAAACCTATCCGCTATATCAGCGTCAGGCGCAATGAAGTGAAGTCCATATTGGGCAATAATATGGAACCAATCAGCGCAGAGGATGAGCGGACACAGCGGCAAACGGTTTTCCTGTATGATGTCCGCTACCGCATTACCGCGCAGATTGTGCCGCGGCCGGATTATCATGGTACGGTGGAGCAGCTGTATGCACAGGCTGAACGGCGAATTAAAGGTGGCAAGTGCTTTTGCCAGCCTGCGCTCGGCTTAAGGGAATGCGTCGCGTACTTTTCTGAAAGTGACCCGAACGAAAAGCCGATTCAGCAAGACATGGATTTGGGCTTGATGGTGTACGACATTTTTGACCTGCATGACGCGGAGGTTCGCAAGAAAACGCGGACAAGGCTGTCCCTGTATCATGCGGTGATGAAGCAGGGCGTCATTGAAGTGCCGCCCTATGATAGCCCGGAAGTCCTGAAGGGGGATGCGATATGCTGAAACCACTGTATGACTATGCAATGCGTTACCAGCTGCTGCCGCCTCCGGGCATGGTGAAAAAGACGGTAAAGGCATGGGTTTGCCTTGGCGCGAATGGCACGTTCCTTGGCGTGAGGCAGGACGGCGAGGATGAATACTTTTGCCCTGACATTGGCAGCTTGGCGAATGGCAAAGACAAGTGCAATGTGCTGGTAGAAAAATACGAGGTTGTTTTCTGGAAAGATACGTCGGAAAGCAAAGTTGAGCAGAGAGAGGAAGGCAAAAAGCCGAAAGACAACACGCTCAAGCGTCGGTATTTCCTTGCTTCTCTTCAGCATGCAGCGCAGAAAGCCCCGGAATTGTCCGCCTGTGTACATTTGCTGGAGGACGAAACCTGCTGTGAACAGGTCCGGCAGGAACTGCTGCGGCTGAAGCTGAAGCCATCAGACCGCGTTTCATTTGAAATTGCAGGAACACCTATTGTTGAAATTCCGGAGGTGCAGGAATGGTGGCGGGAGTTTCGTCAGCAGTTCGCGCAGCATGGCGCGGCAGAAAGCTTGTGCCTGATTACTGGAGAAAAAACGATGCCGGTTGCTACCCTGCCGCCAATTAAGGGACTTTTGCAAGTTGGCGGACATGGGCGCGGTGACGCTTTGTTTTGCTTTGACAAGCCAGCATTTTGCTCGTACGGGCTAAAGCAATCGGCGAATGCGCCTGTTTCTGCGGAAGCAATTGACGCGGTGAAAGCGGCGCTTGACCATCTCATGTCAAGCGAAACGCTTTCGCCAACGTTGGCGGGAATGCGCTTTGTCCATTGGTTTGACTGCTATGTTCCTGCGGAATGCGACCCGATGCAGCAAGCACTGGATGGCGATCCTAAGAATCAGGAAACAGAACAGCAGACGGAAGATGATGATGGATACGACGACGATGAAGAATTTGATGAAACGGTAGAAGCACCGTCAAATCCTGATGCTAAACGCGATATTGCAGCCAAACGCATCGAGAGCATTGAAAGCGGAGCAGCGACAACCGCGATTCCAGCCAGCACGCAGTATTACATCCTCCTGCTGTCCGGCGTTACAGGGCGTGTCATGGTTCGCAGCTACGACCACGGGAATTACGGCGAACTGGAGGAGAGCATCCAGCAATGGCGCAATGACTTGCAAATGGTCGATCTCGGTGGAACGGGATTCACAAAAATTAATTCGCTGAAAGCAATGATGATTCGTCTGATGCCGCGGCAAAAGAGCGAAAAGAACGTTTTCAAGCGGATGGACAAGGAACTTTCAGGAATTACGCCAGCGGTGCTGCACGCAATCTTGACGGACAGTATGCTGCCGGATTCCGTGGCGGTTCGTGCGCTGCGATACATTCGCAATCAAATGGCCAGTGCCAGCGAAGAAGATAAACATGCGCCCGTGCCCGATGCAATGTGCTGCCAATGGCTGAAAGTATGGCTGATTCGGAAAAACAATCGAAAGGAAGGCGTGATAGAAGCTATGTATCAGGCGGAAAATACGAATGTTGCATACCGCTGCGGCGCGTGGGTCGCCGTGTATGCGAGTATGCAGCAGTTTGCAATGAGAGATGTTCAGGCAGGTATTGTACAGCGCTACTATGCATCTGCTTGTCAGATGCCAGCGCTGGTGCTGGGGCAGCTGTCAATTCTCTCCGTACCGCACCAGGACAAAATCAAGGGCGACTATCTGAAAATGTATCTGGAAATGCTGGATAAGGTGACTTGTGACATTGGGGAAATCCCCACCATGCTGAACTTGGAGCAGCAGGCTTACTTTGCGCTGGGGTATCGCCAAATGACAGCGGAGTTGAATCGGAGACTCAATGAACTGCGGAAAGTGAAGAAAGAACAGAAAGCTGCGGCAGAAACGGACGAGGAGGAATAAGAAAATGGCACTGCAGAACCGTTACGAATTTATGTACTATGTTGCTTGCACCAATGCCAACCCGAACGGCGACCCGGATATGGGCAACATGCCCCGGATTGACCCGCAGACCATGCAGGGATTTATCACCGACGTGGCCACGAAACGCCGCATTCGCAACTATATTGAGATTGCTTATCCGGGCGTGCCGGGCATGGGGATTTTCGTGCAGAAGGCGGTGAATCTGAATAAGCAGATTGCGCTGGCAAAGCGCGAAGCGGGGATTGAAGGCGCGAAAGAAAAAAATCCGGTTTATGCGGCACGCAAAAAAGCGTGTGAACTCTTCTACGATGTGCGCACCTTTGGGGCTGTGATGTCTACTGGCCCCAATGCGGGGCAAGTCCGCGGTCCTGTTCAACTTGCTTTCGGCAAGAGTTTGGATTCGGTACTGCCGCTGGACATATCCATCACGCGCATGGCGGCGGCATTGGGTGGAAATGACAAATCCTACGAGGAATATGAGAAAGCGGAACAGGAAGCGTCTGAAGATAAGCTGCGCACGATGGGACGCAAGCAGATTATCCCCTTTGGTCTGTATGAGGTGCGTGGCTTCATCAGCGCGAATCTTGCAGCGGAAACGGGATTCGATGAAGCTGATATGAAGGCGCTGTTTGAGGCGATTCTCAACATGTATGAGCATGACCGTTCGGCGAGCAAGGGCGAAATGGAGGTCGTTTCTCCGCTCATCATCTTCAAGCACGAAGGCACGGATACGAATCCTGAACAGCGCGCACGTCAAGCCAAATTGGGCTGTGCACCGGCGCATAAACTCTTTGAACTGGTGACGGTGCAGAAGAAGGTGGATTTCCCCCGCAATTATCGTGACTATGAAGCAAAGGTGGCGCTGGATAAGGTGCCTGCGGGGGTACGGATGGGCTTTTTGAGCAATCCCTACGGGGAGATTGTCTGGGATGAACTGCCGCAGGGAGAAAGCTGGTTTACCCGTGGATGACGAGCAGGAGTATCTTCCGTTATCGTGGCTGTCGCAGGCAGATTACTGTCTGCGGCGAGCCGCGCTGCTGCTGAATGAACGTGTATGGGTAGAAAATGTCGAGACGGCGAAAGGTCGCGCCGAGCATGAACGGGTTCATACACAGCGCGTGGAGCGCCGCGGCGATTTCGTGAAGCTCTACGAGAACAGTGTCTTTTCGGACGAAATGCAAATCAGCGGAAAATGCGACTGCATTGAAGCGGTGCGGGATGAAAACGGCTGCACGATTCCCGCAGTGGATTTCCCGGTGCGGCTGCTGCCGGTGGAGTACAAGCATGGGAAGATACGCGATGAATCAGAATACAAGATTCAGCTTTGCGCGGAGGCGATGTGCTTAGAGGAAATGTATCACACGACGATCCCGGCAGGCGCGCTGTTCTACATTACCGCGCATCGCAGAGTGGATGTGGAACTTGATGAAGCGCTGCGTGAACAGGTACGGCAGACTGTGCAGAAACTCTGGAAAGTCCGCCGCGAAATGCTGATTCCGTCGGCAGTTTACGGCCCGAAATGCAAACGTTGCTCGATGCAGGAATACTGTATGCCGAAGGTAAAAACATCCGCGAAGGAATATTGCAAGGCGCTTCTTCTTGAAGCAGAGAGGGTGGAGACGGAATGAAAAAATTACTGGAAACCCTCTATGTGACAACGCCAGACAGCTACCTTTTCTGCCGCAACGAGAATATCTGCGTGAAAATTGGCGGCGAAGAGAAAGCAAGCGTGCCAGCGGTAATGCTGGACGGAATCGTGTGCTTTGGGGAAATGACAGTCTCCACACCGCTGATTGGTTTCTGCGCTGAGCACGGGATTACGCTGACGTTCCTATCGTCGAATGGACGCTTTTACAGCCGCATTTGCGGGCCGGTCAGCGGCAATGTGCTGCTGAGAAAAAAGCAGTATCAAGCGCTGGATGATGATGACTTCCGCATGAAATTCGTGCAGAACCTCCTGGTGGGAAAGCTGCTCAACGAGAAAAATGTATTGATGCGCACGGCACGGACGCAGGATGCGGCAACAGCAGAGAGTCTTCGAGCAGCCTGCCAGTCTATTAGCCAGTATGCAGCACAGCTGGAGACATGCGCAGGTGTTGACCAAATGCGCGGCATCGAAGGAGCTGCCGCAAAATGCTACTTTGCGCATTTTGACGACATGATTTCCCCACAATGCCCCTTCCAGTTTGTGGAGCGCAGCAGACGACCGCCGCGCAATGAAGTGAATGCAGTCCTGTCGTTTATGTACACGCTGCAAACGCGGGACATTCAAGCGGCACTTGAAACGGTAGGCTTAGATCCAGCGGCTGGATGGCTGCACACGCTTCGACCGGGACGGCCGTCGCTGGCGCTGGACTTGCTGGAAGAGTTCCGAGCGCCGCTGTGCGACCGGCTGGCGCTGTCGCTGTTCAACAAACGTCAGCTGACGGATAAGGACTTTGAGTACGATTCGCTGGCTGTTATGCTGAACGAGCGCGGGCGCAAAACGGTACTTACCGCATGGCGTGACCGAAAGCAGGAAGAAATCACGCATCCGTATCTCGGAGAAAAAATCCAAGTTGGGCTGATTGCTTATGTACAGGCCATGATGCTGGCGCGTGTCTTGCGCGGGGATCTTGATTGCTATCCGCCGTTTGTCTGGAGGTGAAAAAATGTTGGTTGTTGTTACTTATGATGTGAATACAACAACCGAAGCGGGAGCAGCGCGGCTTAGGCGTGTAGCGAAACTCTGCGAACGCTATGGACGGCGTGTTCAGAACTCTGTATTTGAAGTCCTGCTTGATGCAGCACAGCTGACGGCGCTCAAGGCGCAATTGGCAGCGACAATTGATGCAGAACATGACTCCGTTCGCTTCTATCGCCTTGGCAACAGTTACAAGGAGCGCATTGATGTGCTTGGTTGCACTGCGCGCATTGAAGCCGGGGAACTGCTGATGTTATAGCGGAAGCTGAAAACACTCTTTTCAGCGCATGTGAATCATACATGAATGGCCGACCGTCTCGCGCGGTGTGATGTCAAAATTCAAACGATGATTCTATGAAATATCACCAAAATAATCTCGACAAATTGCGTGGCACTATTGTTAAGCCATGCTGATTTGTAAGGGTTGAACAAAAGATTTGCAGAAATTGCATATCTTTTGCCGTCGCCCCTCGCGGAGGGGCGTGAATTGAAATGCGTCGAGAATCGGGCGGTCTGACGTCCCTTGCGGGTCGCCCCTCGCGGAGGGGCGTGAATTGAAATCGTTGTTTTCTACAAACAACCCTTTCAGCGCAGTCCAGTCGCCCCTCGCGGAGGGGCGTGAATTGAAATCGCCGAGCGCTTCGGCGAACTTCACGACGCTGGTCGCCCCTCGCGGAGGGGCGTGAATTGAAATGATAAGTTCCCACCAATTCACGCCAAGCGTCGGCGTCGCCCCTCGCGGAGGGGCGTGAATTGAAATGTTCCGTTGATTCGGACATGCCGTCGAATCGTGTCGCCCCTCGCGGAGGGGCGTGAATTGAAATAATCGAGCCGCTGAAGCATCCGCAGGAAACGTGTCGCCCCTCGCGGAGGGGCGTGAATTGAAATAGAGTGCGAGGAAGCTGAAAGCCATGACGCGCGGTCGCCCCTCGCGGAGGGGCGTGAATTGAAATGCGAATCTGCTTGACTATTACCGCGTCGATGGGTCGCCCCTCGCGGAGGGGCGTGAATTGAAATACCAACGCGTTGCCCATCACGCGCGCCTCGCCCGTCGCCCCTCGCGGAGGGGCGTGAATTGAAATCATCCAGATAATCTTCCAAATGCGGTCGGCGGTGTCGCCCCTCGCGGAGGGGCGTGAATTGAAATAGGTGAAGAAATACCAGTCCGGACTTGCAAGCGCGTCGCCCCTCGCGGAGGGGCGTGAATTGAAATAGGATGCCACTTTTGCTTGCTTCAACTGTTTCCATGTCGCCCCTCGCGGAGGGGCGTGAATTGAAATAAAGCGCCGCAGTTATCCGAGGACGCGAAAGCCGTCGCCCCTCGCGGAGGGGCGTGAATTGAAATATTTGGCGCGGGAATTGCGCCGCCGAAATATGGCGGGG
>ULYB01045947.1_pt1 | contig 11325 bp, 8 predicted proteins | sample 1961761 | NCBI WGS metagenome assembly ULYB01 (sample SAMEA4835852, study PRJEB28245) | human gut metagenome | biome: gut microbiome; material: fecal sample | place: Denmark | collected 2008
ACCCCGCGCAGCTTCAATCGGGCGACATTATCTTCTTTGCCCGCAAGGACGCAAGACGCGGCGAGGGCTACTGCACCGACCACAGGCGTTGCGGCAACGGACGCTGTAAGAGATGGATGCAGATTCACCACGTCGCCATCTACATCAACGGCGAGTTTCTTATCGACAGCACAGGCGGCAATAACTCCGTTCAGATTAGAAAGCATTGGGGCAAAAACGGCTCAGAATGGCAATGGATTTGCTTTGGTCGCCCCACAAACTAAATCAGAAAGTGAGAAAGAACATGAAACACTTTTCCCCATTGCAGAAAGCGGTGCTTGCCATTCTTGCGGTCATTGTTGTGTCTCTCGTCATCGTTGCGTTTGCCACGGGTAAAGACCTCGCAAGAAAGCCCGTGGACATTTCGCAGCCAAAAGCAACGCCGGAGGTGTTCGAGATCGAGATTTCGGGTGACACAAACACCCCTTCACCCGCGCCTATCACCATGCCAACGGTTTCTCCCTCGGGAAGTCCTACTGCAAGCGCAAAGCCGTCAAGCGGCAAGCAGACCGATACCTTTTGTACGCTGACTATCGGCGGAAAGGATATACCCGTGCGCTATGGTGTTGATGAAAAGACGCTTGAAAAGTCCCCGGGCTACCTCCCGTCATCGGCTTTGCCGGGGGCGGAGGGTACTTGCGCCATCTACGGACACCGCAACCGCAATCATTTCAAGACGCTGAAGGATGCGGAGGTTGGAGACAGCATCAAGGTGACAATGCCGGACGGAACGGTCTACACCTACGTCATTACCGACATCACCATTTATGAAAGCACTTCAAACTGGACGCTCCCCGCAACGGAAGGGCGAATACTTACGCTCGTCACCTGTTATCCGTTCCAGTACAGCGGCCATGCGCCCGGGAAGTGCATTGTGATGGCGAAGTTGAAATAAGCCGAAAGCCTCAATAATTCGGTACTCTAAACGATATTTCTCCTTGAAAAAGAATGTAGCGTGCGTTACAATGGTAAATGAGGTGAAATATATGTCATTTCCTGATGAAATCAAGAAGATACGCATAGATTCACAACTGTCGCAAGATGCCTTTGCGAAACTCTTGGGCGTTAGCCGAGCAACAATCAATCGTTGGGAGCAGGGTTCGCAGATGCCATCGAAGATTGCTCTGCATCTGCTAAAAGAATATTGCAGGGAGCATGACATAGAGTTCTGCTTTGAATGCGTCCTGCTTAACGGACAGCGTATTTGATATTCTTACGTTGGAGGGCTTTATCGGTGAGCTATGGAGGATGTAATGGAGATATTCGACAATATCACGAGAGTTGTCAGAGATGATATAGCTGAAAAAACAACAAGCAAAAGCCGCGTTTCTATTGCTGCGGCTTGCTTCTCCATATACGCATATAAGGAGCTGAAAAAACAGCTTGAAGGCGTCAAGGAACTGCGCTTTATCTTCACCTCTCCTTCCTTCACTACCGAGAAAGCCCCAAAGGAGAAGCGCGAGTTCTATATCCCGCGCCTTTCGCGTGAACGCAGCTTATATGGAACCGAATTTGAAATCAAGCTCCGCAACGAGCTTTCACAAAAAGCGATTGCCAAAGAGTGCGCCGAGTGGATCAGACGCAAGGTAACATTCAAATCAAATGTCACAAACGAGAATATGGGCGGTTTCATCAATATTGAAAACGATGAAAACGCCATTACATATATGCCTATCAACGGCTTTACGACTGTAGATATTGGGTGCGACCGCGGCAATAACGCATACAATATGGTGACAAAGATTGAAGCTCCGCACAGCAGCGAATTCATCCGCTTGTTCAATACCGTATGGGCCGATTCGTCAAAACTTCAGGGTGTAACAGATGTGGTAATTGACAATATCACGGCAGCATACCGCGAGAACTCGCCGGACTATATCTACTTTGTGGCTCTATACAACATATTCAATGAATTTCTCGAAGACGTTTCCGAAGATGTCCTGCCAAATGAGGCAACGGGCTTCAAGAACAGTAAGATATGGGATAAGCTGTATAACTTTCAAAAGGATGCGGCGCTCGCTATCATCAATAAACTTGAAAAATACAACGGCTGCATCCTTGCCGACAGCGTGGGCTTGGGCAAAACCTTTACCGCACTTGCGGTCATCAAGTATTACGAAAACAGAAACAAGACCGTTCTTGTACTCTGTCCGAAGAAGCTATCCGACAACTGGAATACCTTTAAGGACAACTACGTTAATAATCCGATCGCGGCTGACCGCCTCAATTACGATGTGCTGTACCATACAGACTTGGGCAGAGAGCGCGGCAAATCCAATGGGCTTGACCTTTCGCGCTTGAATTGGGGCAATTACGACCTTGTAGTGATTGATGAATCCCACAACTTCCGCAACGGCATCGGCACTCATGCCAATACCGTAGAAAACCGCTATGTCAAACTCATGGAGAAGGTCATACGGGCAGGCGTGAGAACGAAGGTACTGATGTTGTCGGCTACCCCCATCAACAACCGCTTCTATGACTTACGCAATCAGCTTCAGCTTGCCTATGAAGGCAAAGCCTCCATGATAGACGAGCAGCTTGACACGACACATACGATTGACGAGATATTCCGCAGCGCCCAGCGTGTGTTCACCGCATGGAGCAAGCAACCGCCTGAAACCCGCACAACCGCCTCGCTCCTGCGTATGCTTGACTTTGACTTCTTTGAGGTGTTGGACAGCGTGACTATCGCAAGATCGCGCAAGCATATTCAGAAATACTACAACACCGCGGATATAGGCAGCTTCCCCGAAAGGCTCAAACCCATTTCGGAGTGTCCCTGCCTTACCGATCTCAACGACGCCACAAACTATAATCAGATATACGAGCTTCTGATGCAGCTCAATCTGCACATTTACACGCCGACGGATTATGTGTTCCCGAGCAAGCTCGATAAGTACGTCGATACCTCGAAGAACGTCAATCAACAAGGACGTGAGCAAGGCATACGCCGCTTAATGAGCATCAACTTATTGAAACGATTGGAAAGCTCGGTCTATGCTTTCAAGCTAACGGCGGAGCGTATCCTCTCGATGATTAACGAGACTATTAAAGCCATCGACGCCTATGCCAACGGAACTGCCATGATCGAGGTGACGGACATGCCAAACCTTGACGACTTCGACGATGACGACCAGAACACGGACTTCTTCTCGGTAGGTAAAACCTTAAAGATAGATCTCAAAGATATGGACTATCGCACATGGCGCGCCGAGCTTGCAAAGGACGCTGATACTTTGGAAATGCTTGTGCTGATGATAAGCGACATCACGCCCGAGCATGACACGAAGCTGCAAACGCTTCTCTCGCGCATACGGCAGAAGATAGAGCAGCCGATAAACGAGGGCAATAGAAAGATACTCGTTTTCACCGCGTTTTCCGATACTGCGGAGTATCTCTACAAGAACGTAAGCAAGTATGTGAAGGCCAATTTCGGGCTCGATACCGCCATGATAACAGGCTCGGTGGACGGCAAAACGACTATACCCAAGCTACGAGCCGACCTTAACACCGTGCTGACCTGCTTTTCGCCCGTATCAAAGGACAAGCAGCTTCTTATGCCAAACAGCAAGGACGAGATCGACGTGCTGATTGCAACGGATTGTATTTCGGAAGGTCAAAACTTGCAGGACTGCGACTATTGCGTCAACTACGATATTCATTGGAATCCTGTCCGCATTATCCAGCGATTCGGGCGTATTGACCGCATAGGAAGCAGAAACAAGGTTATTCAGCTTGTGAACTTCTGGCCGGACTTGACGCTCGATGATTACATCAACCTTAAAAACCGCGTGGAAACGCGCATGAAGATAAGCGTAATGACCTCTACGGGCGACGATGACCTAATCAATGCCGACGAAAAGGGCGACCTTGAATACCGCAAGGCGCAGCTTCAGCGCTTACAGGAGGAAGTGGTGGATATTGAAGATATGTCGAGCGGCATATCCATCATGGACTTGGGTCTGAATGAGTTTCGCCTCGATTTGCTTGAATACATAAAGCACCATCCCGATATAGACAAAGCGCCACACGGAATGAGTGCCGTCGTTCCGGCTTCTGCCGACGCGCCCGCGGGCGTGGTGTTCGTGTTGAAAAACATTAACGGCGGCGTGAATATAAACAATCAAACCCGCCTGCACCCATTCTACATGGTATATATTGCGGAGGACGGCGAGGTGGTATGCGACCACCTTTCGCCCAAGCTCATGCTCGACAAGATGCGATACCTGTGCCGCGGGAATACAGAGCCGTACATGAAGCTGTGCGAAGCTTTCAACCGCGAAACGAGGGACGGCAAGAATATGGGCAAATACAGCGAGCTGCTTTCCGACGCTATAAATACCATCATTGACGTAAAGGAAGAAAGCGATATAGACAGCCTGTTCAAAAGCGGCGGCACATCCGCGCTTCTTACGAAGATAACCGGGCTTGATGACTTTGAGCTGATATGCTTTCTTGTCATTAAGTGAGATAATCGGAGGCAGTAATGCTTACAATGACTGACTGGGTTAAAGTATTAAAGGCATTCGGATATGCCCCATCTAAAAGAGAAATTTCGATGGAGATAAAATCAACTTGTCTGTCGATTCCCCACAAGGTATTCGGCACTTATCAAGTAAACGATGATGCTGTGTGGAATAACATTGTTCTGGCAAATCCATCGTTATGCAACAGCTTTGCACAAGAAAAGATTCTCGATCCCATTGATCTTATATCGTATCTTGAAGAAAAGCAATATCGTGAAATGTGGCTGGATTATCGAAGCGCGTTTAAGAAGAACAGAAGGTAGGTGGGTTCATGTTAGGTTTGCCGCGCTCAACCGAATACGGGAAACGAATCCCAAAGCAGAAGTTCTACGATAATATTTCCATATCGCCGGAGCTGAAGCGCGTTTTTGCGGAGCAGATAGCCGCGATATTTTGGAGCAACAAAATATCCCCGGATACGCTGAACGTTGCTGCGGGCGATACGGTAGATGAGATAGAGGTATTCACGGTAAAGCTTAATCAAAGCAGCCTTGATACACGGGTATTGCAGCAAATTGACAAACAAATCCCCTATCACATCATTTTTTTGTTAAAATATAAAGATAGGCTGCAAGCGTGGATCGGCTACAAGGAGGCTGCCGCGTCCGGCAGCAACGCCTTCAAGGTCAGCCGCTATTATCATACCGACTGGATGACGGAAGATGAGCTGCATCTCAGCATCGACGGCTTGAACATGGAGGCCGTCTATGAAAGCCTCGTTCGCCAGATTGCCGGGGACAAGCTGCAAGCGGATTCCGGCGAGAGCCTGAAAGAATCTGTCGAGCGGGATGAAAAGAAGAAGCAGCTTGAAAGGCAGATTGCCGCGCTGGAAAACAAAATGCGGCGGGAGAAGCAGCTTAACCGACAGATGGAAATGAACGCGGAGTTAAAAAGGCTGAGAAAGGAAAGGGAGATAACAGATTGAAAATATATAAGAAATTGACCTTTGTTGCGATGATTATTGCAGCGGCGTCATTGGCTACGGCAATGATTATGCACTACTCTCTGCCTTGCACAGAAACTGATTTTTGGATAAATGTTTGTCTCGGCATATTTGGGAGTGCTTTTCTGACGATACTGACTTCTATAATGTCTTATAATCACGAAAAAGAAAAGACTTTAGAAAGCTTTCTGTACCATACACGGCAGATTTTAACCGTTGCTAACAAATACCAAGAGCACATGACGCTTGAAGAGAAAATCCGTTTTTTTCTTGAATACAGCGAATTTGACAAAATTGCATGGGATGCAGATTTTGGCAATATGAGCTTCTTTTCTGAGAAAATAACGCATAATCAGAAATACATCTATTGCAGCATCTACAAACCGATTCTTGATTTCAACCAAGCTGTTGCAAATCATGTATGGCATTTTAGATGGCATCTTGATGGAAGTGGAAAAAACGATGCTGTTATGCAGAAGTTTGTGGGTGAATTGCAAGGTTATCTATTGAGAATTACCGAACAAGATATTCCAACCGAGTATGATGACGACGGAAATGTGATTTCTTCATGCCATTACAAGGCAACAGAGCCCAAACTTGTCTTTGATGTGAAGAAAGAGTTGGGCGGAAGATATTATGAAATCATGTATGGAAAGCGAAAAGCAGCCAAGCTCGATAAGGAATTGAATGAACAGGAGGCACAACCTAATGGATAAGATGAGATTTGAATCGCCGGATATGACGGCGCAGAACATAGACCGCATTGCTGCCCTGTTTCCCAACTGCGTCACGGAGATGCTGGATGAGGAACACAGCACGCCGGAGAAGAAGGTGTACAAGCGGGCGGTCAATTTTGAGCTGCTGAAACAGATGCTTTCGCCGGACGTGGTTGACGGGGACGAATGCTACGAATTCACATGGGTCGGCAAGAAGGCGGCAATCGTAGAAGCCAACAAGCCGATCCGCAAGACGCTGCGCCCCTGTGTGGAGGAAAGCAAGGACTGGGACACCACCGAAAATCTCTACATCGAGGGCGACAATCTGGAAGTCCTCAAGCTCTTGCAGGAAAGCTATCTCGGCAAGGTCAAGATGATCTACATTGACCCGCCGTACAACACCGGCAACGACTTCATCTATGCCGATGATTTCATGCGCTCACAGGAAGAAGAAAATGAGCAGATGGGAATGTACGACGAGGACGAAAACCGCCTGTTCAAGAACACCGATTCTAACGGACGCTTCCATTCCGACTGGTGCAGCATGATTTATTCCCGGCTGCTGCTGGCGAGAAATCTGCTTTCTGACACTGGCGTAATCGTTATTAACATGGATGAAAACGAAATAACGAATTTGCAAAAAATCTGTGCGGAAGTCTTTGGCGCTTCGAATGATCTTGGCACAATTATTTGGGATAAACGAAATCCCAAAGGTGATGCGCAAGGAGTATCGTATCAACACGAATATATACTCGTCTACGCAAAAAATAAGTACACCTTTACCTCACAATGCAAAATGCAGAGACCAAAGAAAAATGCTGCTGCGATTTTGAAAAAAGCCTCTCAACTTTTTTCGAAACTCTCCACATCATACACTCTGTCTGATATAAATAGGGATTTTTCGACATGGATGCGAACTCAAACTGACTTTAGTGGCGGCGAGAAAGCATATAATAGAATTGATGAGAATGGTGATGTTTACCGTCCGGTGTCAATGGCTTGGCCCAATAAAAAGAAAGCCCCAGATGATTACTTTATTCCTTTAATTCATCCAGTGACTGGAAAAGAGTGCCCAATTCCTGAACGAGGCTGGAGAAATCCATCCTCGACTATGCAGAAAATGCTTGAAAGTGGGTTGATCCTTTTCGGTAAAGATGAGACGACCATACCTAATAGCAAGTATCTTCTTAAAGAGAATATGTATGAGAATATTCCGTCGATGCTTTATTATGGTGGAAGTGATACGGATTTGCTTTCTCAGCTTGGCATTCCATTCGATACTCCAAAAGTTGTTGATATATGTGCGGAGCATATAAAGTCTTTTTCGTCGAACGGAGATGTTATCCTCGACTTCTTCTCTGGCTCTGCCACCACCGCCCACGCCGTTATGCAGCTCAACGCTGAGGACGGCGGACACCGCAAATTCATCATGGTGCAGCTTCCAGAAAAGTGCGATGAAGCAAGCGAAGCCTACAAAGCAGGCTACAAAAATATCTGCGAGATCGGCAAAGAGCGCATTCGTCGTGCGGGAGAAAAGATAAGAACTGATATTGATACTGTTCACAAGACAGCCTTGGAAGAGATTCAGGTATCCCATAGCTCCGGCGGTCAAATGATTCTGACTGCCGTTGAATCTCTCCGTGATAGTGGTACCCTAACACAGAAAACTTATACCTATACAGATAAAGAAAACGGCAGGCAAGAAAGTTTTTCCTATGAAAGAGAGAATCCAAAAGATGTTTACCGTTTTCATCCAGAATTGTTGGACATCGGTTTTCGTGTTTTCAAGCTGGATGATACCAACATGAAGGACGTGTACTACGGCGCAGCCGAGTACACGCAAACATTGCTGGACGATATGACCTCCAACATCAAGGAGGACAGAACAGGTATGGATCTGCTGTACGGTTGCCTGCTTGAATGGGGTCTGCCCCTTTCCTTGCCGCATAAAACGGAGCAGATCGAGGGCTATACCGTGCATACCGTGAACGACGGCGACCTTATCGCCTGCTTTGACGCAAATATCCCCGAAAGCGTGATACGCGAAATTGCAAAGCGTAAGCCCCTGCGCGCGGTATTCCGCGATTGCGGCTTCGCGTCCAGCCCCGCAAAAATAAACGTGGAGGAAATATTTAAGCTTATCGCACCCGAAACAAGCGTGAAGGTGATATGAGTGTGGAGTTATAAGAGTGGAGAGTGGAGTTATGGAAGCAGAAAACACTGCGAGGTATAAGAGCAAGAGATTTGCCGTTCGGATCGTTCGGCTATATCAATACTTATGCGAAGAAAAAAGAGAGTTCGTGCTTTCAAAACAGATTTTACGAAGCGGTACAAGCATTGGAGCAAATCTTGCGGAAGCGGAGTGCGCAATTAGTAAAAAGGACTTCCTTTCGAAGATTTATATCGCATTGAAGGAATGCTCAGAGACATTGTATTGGTTGGAATTACTGACTGAAACGGATTATTTGTCCGAACAGGAGTTTAAGTCGATCAACGCCGATTGTGACGAGTTGAGAAGAATGCTGTCTGCTACAACGAAAACAATTTCTTCCGCACAGCAAAAGTAACTTAACTCACAACTCTTCACACTCCACACTTCTCCAACACCACACGGAGGAAATAACGAAATTATGAAGTTACAATTCAAACATCAAAAGTTCCAAGCTGACGCGGCAAACGCGGTGTGCGATGTGTTCGCTGGACAGCCCTATCTTACGCCGACCTATATGATGGATCGTGGCACGCTAAAGGGCGCATATCAGGCAACGCTGACCGAGGAGCAGGACTATACGGGCTTCCGCAATCAGCCGCTTGTGCCGGAGCTGAACGACGCCGTTATGCTGGAAAATATTAACAGAGTGCAGCGGAGCGGACAGCTTGCGCCGTCTAAGGAGCTGGCAGGACGATATAACCTGACAATAGAAATGGAAACGGGCGTCGGCAAAACCTATACCTACATAAAAACCATGTTCGAGCTGAATAAGCGATACGGCTGGAGCAAGTTTATAGTTGTTGTGCCGTCAGTCGCCATCCGCGAGGGCGTTTATAAATCCTTTCAGATAACGCAGGAGCATTTTGCCGAGGAATACGGCAAAAAGATACGCTTCTTCATATATAATTCGGCGCGGCTGACGGAGATAGACCGCTTTGCATCGGATAGCGCCATCAACGTTATGATAATCAACTCTCAGGCGTTTAACGCAACGGGCAAGGACGCAAGGCGTATTTCCATGAAGCTTGACGAGTTCCGCAGCCGCAGGCCGATAGATATCCTTGCCAAGACCAACCCGATCCTCATTATAGACGAGCCGCAATCCGTTGAGGGCGAAAAGACAAAGCTTAGGCTAAAGGAGTTCCGCCCGCTGTTCACGCTGCGCTATTCCGCAACGCATAGGGCGGACAGCATCTATAACATGGTTTATCGCCTTGACGCAATGGAGGCATACAATAAAAAGCTTGTCAAAAAGATCACGGTCAAGGGCATATCCGTTTCCGGCAGCACCGCAACAGAAGGATATATATATCTGCAAAGCGTCAATGTTTTTAGGGATAAAGCGCCAACGGCAACGCTTGAATTTGACATAAAGGGAGCGGCGGGCGTAAGAAAGGCTACGCCCACAGCCGTTACCGAAGGGTTTAATCTGTTCGATCAGTCCGGCGGGCTGGAGGAATACAGGGAAGGCTATATCGTTTCCCGCATTGACGGGCGCGATAATTCCGTTTCCTTTGTGAACGGCAAAAAGATATATGCGGGCGACGCCGTGGGCGAGGTAAGCGAGGAGCAGCTCCGCAGGATACAGATACGCGAAACTATACAGTCCCATATCGAGCGGGAACGCCGCCTGTTCTTTAAGGGGATAAAGGTGCTGTCGCTGTTCTTCATTGACGAAGTAGCCAAATATAAGCGGTACGATGCAGCAGGGCAAGCCGTTAACGGGCCGTATGCCGATATTTTTGAGGAGGAATACAAAAGCGCCATTGACGCTATGCAGGCTGAGTTTGGCGAGGATGATTACTTTAGGTATCTATCCTCTATTTCGGCCGGGCAGACCCACGCGGGCTATTTCTCCATAGATAAGAAAAGCCATCGCCTTGTGGACAGCAAGCTGGGCGATAAGAAGGCGCGCACATCGGATGACGCCGACGCTTATGAATTGATTATGAAGGACAAGGAACGCCTGCTTGACCGCAAGGAGCCCGTGCGCTTTATATTCTCCCATTCCGCGCTGCGCGAGGGCTGGGACAATCCCAACGTGTTTCAAATATGCACGCTGAAAAAGCAAAGCGAATCCGAAATACGCGGCAGGCAGGAGATAGGGCGAGGCCTGCGCCTTTCCGTCAATCAGAACGGCGAACGTATGGATACGGGCTATCTTGGTGAGGATGTTCAGGTCATAAACCGGCTTACCGTTATCACCGATTGGGGCTTTGAGCCATTTGTAAGAGCATACCAGACAGGGCTTGCCGAGGCCGTTGCGGATAGGCCGCGCGCCGTCACGGTAGAACTGTTCAAGAACAAAGTCATTAAGGACGCTGAAGGCAACGAACAGGTCATTGACGCCGATACAGCGCAGGCAATATACTTTGACCTTATCGTCAACGGCTACATTGATAAGAAGGGCGCCTTGACGGACAAGTATTATGCCGATAAGAAAAACATGGCAATTAAAGTCGCCGACGAGGTCAAGGACTGCACGGATTCCGTCATATCAATACTTGACAGCATCTATGACGCCAAGGCCGTGCAGCCGGAGGATGCCCGTGCCAATAACGTGGAGCTTCATCTGGATGCTGATAAGCTCAAGCAAAAGGAGTTTCAGGAGCTTTGGAAACGCATAAACGCCAAGTCTGCGTATGCCGTGGATTTTGATACGGAGGAGCTTATCGAAAGGTGCATATTTGCGCTTGACCGCGACCTGCATGTAGCAAGCGTCTTTTTCAAGGTTGAAACAGGCTCAATGGCGGGTATTGAATCAAAGGAGCAGCTTAAGGAAGGCGCGGCATTCAAAAAGGATATGAAGAGCCAAGAGCGCGCAAGCATCGCGGCAAATGCAGGCGTAAGGTATGATCTTGTCGGCAGGATTGTTGCAGAAACGGG
>ULYB01044468.1_pt1 | contig 11063 bp, 8 predicted proteins | sample 1961761 | NCBI WGS metagenome assembly ULYB01 (sample SAMEA4835852, study PRJEB28245) | human gut metagenome | biome: gut microbiome; material: fecal sample | place: Denmark | collected 2008
ATTCGCACTTATGCTTCCGCAATGATCAGTTCTTTGGTCTCTAATGCGGTCTGCACCAGTTCGTCGATCTTCTCATCCAGATTGTGCTCATGTCTGCGGATCACCTTTACATTCGGCTTCGTCACAGGATGCTTTGCCACGAAGATAGTACAGCAGTCTTCATAGGGCAGAATGGAAGTCTCGTAAGTGCCGATCTTCTCGGATACTTCTACGATCTCCTGCTTATCGAATCCGATCAGCGGACGGTATACCGGCAGCTCACATACTTCGTTGGTCGCGATCAGGGAATTCATGGTCTGGGATGCCACCTGTCCGATACTCTCACCGGTGATCAGTCCCAGGCACTCGGTCTCCTTTGCGATCTGTTCCGCAATACGCATCATATAGCGGCGCATGATAATGGTCAGTTCCTCATGAGGACATTTCTCGTAAATATATAACTGAATATCGGTAAAGTTGATCACATGCAGGTAGATCGGTCCGGTGTAACGGGCAACGATCTTCGCCAGATCCACTACTTTCTGTTTTGCACGCTCGCTGGTGTAAGGCGGTGCATGGAAATATACCGCATCGATCTTGACACCTCTCTTGGCGATCATATAGCCTGCCACAGGGGAATCGATACCACCGGACAGTAATAACATTCCCTTGCCGCCGGTGCCTACGGGCATTCCTCCGGGACCGGGCAGGATCACGGAGTAGATATAGATTTCCTCACGGATCTCGATGTTCAGCATGATGTCGGGATGGTGTACATCCACCTTCATATTGGGGTAAGCATGCAGAATGGCTTCGCCCATATCCATATTGATGGTCATGGAATCCTTGGGGTAATTTTTCCGGGCACGTCTCGCTGCCACCTTGAAAGTCTGGTTACAGTCCGGATATACCTTTGCAATGTAGTCGATCACAGTCTCGCACAGCTTCTCGAAGCCTTCATCCTGTACATGGACTACCGGGCAGATGCCGGAGATACCGAAGACTCTCTGCAGATGTGCCACGACTTCATCATAGTCGAATTCTGACTCTGCATCTACGAAAATACGTCCCTGTGTCTTGTGTACCAGGAATTCTCCCTCACACTTTTTCAGAGCATATTTAATCTGACGTACCAGAGCATCCTCGAACAGGTAGCGGTTTTTTCCCTTAATGCCGATCTCGGCATACTTTATCAAAAATGATGTAAACACTTTTTTTCCTTTCTTATCTGCGGCTGTATCTGCGTAACATAGGTACTATATTGTACAATGCCTGAAGGCAAACGTCAATCTCTTCTTCCGTGGTAAATACAGAAAAGCTGAAGCGTATGGTGGAATCCAGCAGGGATTTATCCACTCCGATAGCTTTCAACGTAGCGGAAGGCTGCGGCTTATGCGCAGAGCAGGCACTTCCTGCGGAGACATAGATTCCCTTGTCCTCCAGCGCATGCAGGAGTACTTCGCTTCTTACTCCGGCAAAGGACACACTGACGATATGAGCTGCTGTTCCCTCTCCGTAAGGAGCATCCGGCAGAAGACCGTTAACTTTCACATGATCCAGTCTCTCCACGCCTTCAATAAATCTTCTCTTACAGGCACAAAGTCTCGCATGATCCTCATCAAAACGACTGTACAACATTTCCGCTGCTTTGGCAAGTCCGGCAATTCCCGGGACATTTTCTGTACCGGATCGAAGGTTCTGCTGCTGACCGCCACCGAATACGATAGGCTGGATCTTCACCTTATCTCCTACATATAACAGTCCGACGCCTTTGGGACCGTGGATTTTGTGTCCGCTGACGGACAACAGGTCAATGTGCATCTTTTTCGGATAGATCCTGGACTTACCGAATCCCTGTACCGCATCTACGTGAAATAAAGTGTCTGAGTTCATCTGTTTGATCAGTGCTCCGGCTTCCTCAATGGGCTGCAGGGCTCCGATCTCATTATTTGTATGCATAATGGATACCAGAATGGTCTCCGGTGTCATGGCTCTGCGCAGGTCTTCCAGACGAATGCGTCCGCAGGAATCCACCGGCAGATACGTGACACAGTATCCCTGACTCTCCAGGTAGCGCATGGTCTGCAGGATTGCAGGATGCTCTATCTGTGTTGTGATCAGATGGTTGCCCCTGCGGCAATTCGCCAGGGCGCAGCCGATCAATGCCATATTATCGGACTCTGTACCACCGGAGGTGAACAACAGCTCTCTCTCCTCCACCTTCAGGATCCTTGCCAGAGTCTCCTTGGCATAACGGAGATACTTCTCCGCCTCCACTCCCTTCATATGCAGGCTGGAGGGATTTCCGTAATCTTCACACATGATCTTCGTCATCAACTCGGCTACTTCCGGAAAGGTTCTGGTGGTAGCGGAATTGTCCAAATAGACTTCCATTCTCTTCTTCTCCTTGCTATCTATCTGTTCAGCAGCTACTCAGATCCCATTTGCAAGCCCTCTGTTTCAAAGCTTTTTTGTTTACTCTGAATAGTTACTATATTCTTCTTATGATTAAAATATGCCACAGGCAGATACTCTGTGCCGCCCACCGCTATTTTTCCAGCTGATACATCAGCCATGCGATAGTCGTAAATCCGGCAGTCTCTGTCCGCAGGATCCGTTTGCCCAGGGTAATGGGTTGGATTCCGGCCTCTGTGGCGATGCGGATCTCCTCCGGGTCGAAGCCGCCTTCCGGGCCGATAAAAATAGCAATCTGCTGCCCCGGCTCCACGCTTTCGATCAGCTGCTTCGTCTGTTCCATTCCCTCTGCCAGTTCATAGGGCACCAGCTTCAGATCCATTTGTGATGCCATTTTCACTGCCTGAGCGTAACTCATCACCGGAGCTACCGTTGGAATCACGCCCCGCTTGCTCTGTTTCGCCGCTGCCTCCGCAATGCCCTGCCAGCGCTTGATCTTTATGTCTGCCTTTTTCTCATCCAGCTTTACCACGCACCGCTTCATGGCTACAGGAATCACCTGAAAAGCTCCCAGTTCCACTGCTTTTTGAATAATCAGTTCCATTTTATCTGCCTTGGGCAGCCCCTGGAACAGATAGATCTTCGCCGGAAGTTCCACGCCGTCCTCTTTGATAAAACGCAGTTCCAGACGGACGCAGTCCTCCTCCAGTGCAAGGATCCCACAGCGATATTCTTTCCCGTCGATTCCGTTGCTGACCGCCACTTCCTCGCCGGGACGCATACGCAGTACATTTTTGATATGATTGACATCGGCTCCCCGGATGATGACACTTTTTCCTGCCACATCGATCTGATCCGGCTCTACAAAAAACTGATACATTGTTAAAAATCCTCTAATTTTTTCTTGCGGTAACGCTGACCCATTCTCCCTGATAGGTTACTTCCAATACTTCCAGACCCGCTGCCTTCACTGCCTCTACCACGGTCTGTTCCTTGTCATCAATGATACCGGAGGTAATGTAGATACCTCCCTTTTTCAACTGGTGTACGATCACGGGAGTCAGGGGCATCAGTACATCTGCGAGAATATTGGCTACGACGATATCATAACACTCATAGCCCACCTTGTCCTGCACTTCTTTATCGGTAATGATATTGCCGATCATCATGTCGAACTGTGCGGGATCGATGCCGTTAACCTCGCAGTTCTGTGCTACTGCTTCCACCGCACAGATATCCAGGTCGGTTCCCACGGCATGCTTTGCACCGAACATCAGGGACAGAATCGCCAGAATACCGCTGCCGGTTCCCACATCCAGAAGCTCTGTCTCGGGAGTAATGAACTTACGCAGCTGACGGATACACAGCTGTGTGGTCTCATGCATACCGGTGCCGAATGCAGTACCGGGATCAATATGAAGCACCATTTTATCGGTGTCTTCCGGTTTGATATTTTCCCAGGAAGGAATGACCAGGATGTCATCAATATAGAACTGATGAAAATACTGCTTCCAGTTGTTGATCCAGTCAATATCCTCGGTCTCATCCACGGCTACGGAACCTTCTCCGATATCCATGAACTGACGTAAATCTTCCAGTTCCCGCTTCACATCGGCAAGCACCGCCTCGGTAGTGGTCTTCTCACCGGCTACTTCCAGACTACCATCCTCTTTTTCCTCTACAAAAAAGCTCAAATAAGCAATGCCGTCATCCTCCGGTCCGTCCGGCAGGATATCTACGAACATCTGCTCCTTCTCCATGGCAGTCAGGGGCACTTTGTCCTCGATCTGTGCACCTTCCAGCCCCAGATCATACAGGGTGCTGATAATAATATCTTCCGCTTCCGTCACAGTCTTTATTCTGAATTTTACCCACTTCATATTGTGATTCCTTTCTCGCACTCATTATATCATAAGCTCACGAATTCGTGCTTTCGCACTCTACATCCTGCTTCGCAGGATTATTCGTTCGCTAATGAGCCCAGAAAACCAAATGTCTGCTTCGCAGCCGCTTGGTTTTCCTTGAGGCTCATTATATCATCAGTCCTGTTTTTTCCTTGCTCTTCTCGATCCTATGGTTCAGCTTACGGAACGGCGGTTCCAGCGCCAGTCCCAACAACAGTGCAATGATCAGGAATAATGCCATTTTACCCACATTGATCCAATAATCCACGCCGTACATTCCGGCGATGCATTCCTTGAAAGCTTTCATGCCGAACTGGAACGGCAGGAACGGATAGATCCACTGGAACACCTTCGGCAATGCTTCAATAGGAAAAGTTCCGCCGCTTCCCGCTACCTGGATGACCATGACCACGATTGCCAGTGCTTCTCCCACGTTGCCGAATGCAAATGTCACGGAATACATGAAACAGCTGAATGCGGCACTCGCCACCGCTGCCGCCAGCCAGTATAAAAACTTATGCTGGCACTGGATCTCAATGTAGTAGAGATTGCCCAGGATTGTAAGCAGTGTCTGCGCTTGTCCTATGAGGAAAAACAGCAGATATCTGCCAAAATACCTCTCATGAGCCTTGTAATGATCCCCGGGATCAATCGGTTTCACCCCTACGTGAATGATGGCTACCAAAAATAACGCACCTACCCAGATCGCCAGGATCGTATAGAACGGCGATGCTGCCGAGCCGTAGTGATCCACCGGATAAACAGGCACCGTCTTAAGCTGCACCGGAGATGATACAAAGTCCGCAACAGCCGCAGGATCCGTCGCCATGGCACTTAAAATATCTTCATAAGAGTCCGCTCCGGTGATCCGTTTTATATTATCCGCTATTTTATTCACCTTGTCCAGCAGTTCCTGGGCAATTACCAGGGAATCCTGCAAACTTACATTGCCTTCCTGTAAAGTCTGCTGGTACTCCTTTAAAATATCGGAGATTTCATCCATATTCACATCCGTGCCATTCATCATCGCTGCGGCATTCAAAAATGCCTGCTGCATGGATTTACCGGTATCACGGAAAGAAGGCCTGACGTTGTTATTATAGTCACTTGCGAGGTTATCCAGCTGTTTGCTGCAGATCCGGATCTGTTCCCTCATCTGCGCCCGCAGGGTATTGATATCGGTATCTACCTGTCCTTTGCTATTCTGCAGTTGCTTCAGGTCCGCCTCAATATTTTTTAATGACTGGCTGATCTCCTGAATCTGCGCATCCTGCCCGGTTACCAGACTTCCCAGAACATCCATATTCGCCTGCATGCCCTGCACCAGTCCGATTGCCATACCCAGTCCGGTATCCGTAGTGCTGCCCACGCTGTTGCTGTCCATCTGGGCTAACAGTCCGTCCGCATAGATGGACAGGTACTGCAGTGCTTCCGTCACCATATTCATACTGCTGCTTACCATATCTCCCATGACGTCCACTGCATCCACGCTGGAATTGATCATGGTCTGCATGCCGATCATGGTATTCCGCCCATTCTCCAGGATGTTGTCCATATCCGGCAGCATATTCTGGCTGGTGGACATGATCATTTCCGCCGAATTCATGATGCTTTGGAAGGACTGCAGCATGACCACATAATCCTGCAGCTGCTTCTGCACAGTATCCAGAGAGTCTGTCACACTGACCTGACCGTTTGCATTCACCATAGAAAGCGCATTGCCGGCTTTCATGACCGACTCCGCCACAGTACTGATGAACGTAGCATTTACCTGCTCCTGCACGGCATTTTTCGCCTTGCCTGTGATCTTGGGTGCAATGCCGTTCTTTTTCTCATTTTCATAATAATAAATCGTTGGATGATCCACTTCACCGTCTATAAATCCCAGCATTTCCTGTGTGAAAGTCTCCGGAATGATCAGTGCTGCATAATAGTCGCTGTTCTTCACGCCCTCCAGGGCTTCTTCCGTGGTCTCCGGGAATACCCAGCCGATGGTAGTATTCGCTTCCAGGGCTTCCAGCACACTGTCTCCCACATTCAGGGACAGACCCATGATCTCCGCTCCGGCATCATCTGAAGCGACTGCAACCTTCAACTGGCTGGTAGCCGCCGGTTCATAAGGATCCCAGTTGGAGAAAATATTGAACCAGGCATACAGTGCCGGCAGGATGCTTAATCCCATGACGATCACTACTGCCACTACATTATTGCTGATCCGACGGATGTCGGTGGTAAATATCTTCCAAATGTTACGCATATTACTCGCCGTCCTCCCCGTCTTCTGCCTGTGTCTCCGCCGGGGAGTTCAGTCCCTCACCGATCATTTCACGGGTCTTGCGGATGATCTGTGCCGCTCTGTCGAAATCCGCAGGAGTCACTGTTTCGATCGTTCCCTCTTCTCCCTTCAGTTCCATGATCTTTTCCTGCAAGTTATAATCCATATATTCCACAACGATCAGATAGATCGACAGGGCGAACAGTGACACGATCCACAGGATCAGGAAGATCACCTTGTTACTGCCGGTTAAAAATAACAGCGCCAGAAAAAAAAGGGGCACGATCCAGATGCACTTCAGACCGATCTTAATTCTTTTTCTGTTTTTTTCATGAAGGGTCTGCTCATAGTCCAGCACCTTCTGGAAAATCTCTTCGTAATCTCTTTCCATGAAATTTCCTTTCTGCCTTACTTTCTGCCTATTCGGTACTTCATTCGCCCTATAAACATTGCAAAATCTTCTTACGAATACCAGCATTCGACGAATATTATGTAATGTTTACATGGCTCCAAATAGGCGTCACATGAGCTCAGTGTCTTCCATTCTCTCTTCCACAAAATGGTTCAGCTTCACAAATGGGATCCGGATCACCAGTCCGATGAGCAGCCCTTCCAGCATGAACAGAATCAACTTCGCCAGGGCTGCCATATAGGCGCTTCCATACATTCCTGCCAGTGCCTCACGCATTGCCGTGATCGCATAGGGGAATGGGAAGAAGATGTATATCTTTTGATAAATATCGGGAAGCAGTTCAATAGGGAACGTTCCGCTGGATCCCGCGATCTGCAGTACCATAACAATTACGCAGACAGCCTTACCCACATCCCCGAATGCCAACGTCAGGGAATAGATCAGCAGGGAAAATGCAGTGGCGGTAAAACTTGCCGCCAGGAAAAACAGTCCCGGTTCCACAATATTTACTTTCAGCAGCCACAGATCTCCCGCCACAATAATAGCAGCCTGGATCTGCGCCAGCAGTAAGAACAGAAGGTATCTGCCGAAATACAGCTGATAACTCTGTACGTTTTTAAGATTTTTCGGTGATGCCTTTACCTTCACCAGTGCCACCAGAATCGTAGATCCTACCCAGATCGCCAACGTGGAATAGAACGGTGTCATGGCAGAACCGTAGGTGGCTACCGGATACATGGCTATGGTCTCCATTGTCACAGGAGATGCGAAATATGCTCCAAGGCTGTCAGGATCTCCTCCCAGGAAACGTACCAGAATATCCATCATTTCCTCTTCGGAGGCACCTTCCAGCTGTTCTGTCAGATCTGTCAGTTTTTGACTGATGCCGTCTACTACGCCCTGGATCTGTCCCAGGCTCTCGCTGGTACCGTCTACCGCATCGCCGACGCCTTCCATAACTACACCTATATTCTGTACGGTACTGCTCAATGTATTTACCAGGTTGGTCACCTGATTCAGCGAATCTGACATATTTGTCAGGACTTTCTGCATCTGGGGCACCAGATTGTTTTTATAGATGCCCTGCATATTACTCACGGAATTCTCACAGCTGTCAATGACATTCTTTAAATTATTCATGGCATTGTTGACATTGACCTTTGCTTTCTCTGCCGCCTGTTCATCGGTGGATTCCAGCACACTGCCTATGACTGTATTCATCATATCCAGTTCTTTCTGCATAGCCTTCAGCGCCTCGATGGCAGCATCCGTCGCTGCCGTATTGCCGCTTCCGCTGCCGGTAGAAGCATCTCCGCCGGATACACTTCCCTGCACACGCTGTTCAATCAGCGCTGCCAGCAGATTGTTGACCTGTCCGTTCAGGGTGTTGGTATCCCTTGCCACTTTATTCAGATCCTTCGTCATCTGTGCCGTATCGTCTGCCAGCTTGCTCTGATCCAGAATCTTTTTCATATCCTCCAGTGAGGTCTGTATGGTACTCATGGAGGTATCCACATTCGTACTGAAATTCGACAGCGTATCTCTGGTGGATGACAGATTCTGACTGCTCTGGTTCAGGCTTGCCGTCGTTGCATCCAACTTCTTCTGCATTACGGGAATCTCATAATTCACATGGGTGATCGCCGCTTCCAGTCTGTCATTCCCCGCCCGGAAAGTATCGATCATCGTACTGTATTCTTTCAGGTTGTCATTCAGTTCTTCCAGATCGGCACAAAATTCCTCCACATAGCTGTCTCCCTGCATCTGATCCGATACGGAATTACCCTCTTCGAAAATCGTGGTAGCTGCCACTTTGATAAAAGTCTCGTTAATAGTATTCTGCAACGTACCGGCTACCGTATCCGTGATCTTGGTAGCAATAGCGTTGCTCTTCTGATTCTGGTAATAAATCAGTGACGGATTCTCAAAATCGTCGGAGAAAACATTGTACATACTATATGTAAATTTATCCGTGATCACGATGGCGGCATAATATTTCCCCGCTTCCACTCCTTCCTGCGCTTCTTCCTCAGTATCTAAAAAGATCCATTTCACGCTGGTGTTAGAATGTAGACTCTCCAACACGGATTCTCCCATGTTCACCACAGAGCCGTCCTTTCGCGTGTAATCCTTATCCAGAGACACCACCGCTACGGGGATTCCACCGGTATTGGCATAGGGATCCCAGTTGGCGAAAATATTAAACCATGCATACAGCGACGGTATCACGCACAGCCCGATGATGATGACCAGTGCAAAAGGCTGTTTCACCAGCTTTTTCAGATCTCCTGTGAAAATTTTCCAAATGTTTTTCATGCGATTTCTATCGACTCCTCATCTGTATCCGTTCTATGTAGCTTCTCCTGCCCCTGTCCGGCTTCGCATATCCCCAGCAGTAGAAAAAAAAGTGGAGCATTCAGTACCTGCTGAAAACTGATCAGAGAATGTATTCCGTAGGTAAAAAGCAGCATATTTGTCATGAAGTTTCCGCGATATTTTCGAAATGCGGTAAAAAATACGGCTGCATAGGCGAGCACTCCAAGCACTCCCATATCGATCAGTGTCGTAAGCCATTCATTATGAGCATTCGTAAAAATCGAGCCGGCAAAATAGCCTTTATCGAACAGTACCGTACCTCCGGGCAACACTTGTCCCAAATAACCTGCAAAGCAATCCGGTCCGGCCCCCAACAACTTCTGCCTGAGATCTCCCTGGCAGAATCCCTGCCATGCCATCTGCCATAATCTTCCACGGTGATTACCCCATTCCGCGAAATCGCTGCCCTGCTGTTTCAAAATATACCATATGACCGCACCCGCAGCAAACGCCAGACTGCCGTACAGCAATCCGGTCCGTAAGATCCCCTTTTTCTCATCCGGAAGAGCATGATGTATCCCGCAAAATAACAGGCACATCGCCGCAAGCAAAATCCATCCCTGCCAGGCAGCCAGCCGCTTGGCAATACCGTCCTGCAACAGGATATCCAAGGTTCCCAGGGATTGCATCCCCTTTCCCCACAGTAACATTCCCACGCAGATGCCGGTCAGCAGGAAAAGCATAGCCTCCCACAGCTTCGTTTTCTTCCGGCTGCTCCAAAAGCACATCCACAATGCCACACTTGCCACCATCACACCGCCGTCACTTCCCTGCAAAAACAGTAATATGACCACAAGAGTATTGCTGACTCCAAGCAACATCGACCTTCCTCTTCGCTCTTCTTCCACCGCCTTACAAAAAAGTGCCAGCGATAAAGGAAACATCACACTGTAATACCCGCTGAGCCAGTTATTATTCCCCAGCGTAGTGAGCATATGTGTATATTCCCAGTCTCCCACGATATAACCCTTCAACAATCCCAATGGATCATAACCCAGTTTTTGGAGCAATCCTATGAGTGCCACTGTGACAGACGCTGTTTCTCCCAGATATAAAATACGGCTGCATTGTCCGCTGTACTTCGCTGCCAGCAGAAATCCGCCCACCATCAGGCAGATTGTGACAGCTCCCATGTACCATTCCTTCTCTCCCGTCCACGCAGTACTTCCATAAGGACTGCAGAGTGCAGAGACCACAGCGTAGGCGCCGTACAGGCAGACCGCTGTCACTACGATATGCTCCCTGCACCATACGATCATTTTTTCCCCGGTTTTTCTTATATACATACCGAAGCTACCGCATTTTTCCATCCGACAGCATTGTTCTATCCGTCTGTGTTTTTCCATCAGGCAGCTTCTTACCACAGCGATTATCTGTACCACCAGACAAATCCCCATACAGATCAGAGATATATTGCGATATAAATAATATTTGCTATCACCCAATTTGTAATATCCATTCCCGGGAATATAGTACAGCGGCAATACTACCAGAATGGCAGCCATATAGATCTGACATACGATTTTCAGAAATTCCTCTTTCCGCTTCTCCATCCCCAGTAGGCTCCTTTGTATCACAAACTGCGTAGCTACTTGAATTGTAAGCGTTTCTCTCCCTTCTGTCAAACCGTTTACTCTTTACAAAATTGTGAAATTGTATATTAAATTGAAAGTTACGAGCCATGCAAAGTCAAAACGAAAAC
>ULYB01001761.1_pt1 | contig 10958 bp, 6 predicted proteins | sample 1961761 | NCBI WGS metagenome assembly ULYB01 (sample SAMEA4835852, study PRJEB28245) | human gut metagenome | biome: gut microbiome; material: fecal sample | place: Denmark | collected 2008
ATGCACTTTTTTTCTTCTCTCTCCTGAAATCTTATTCACCATGTTCCCAACAGGTTAAGTACCATCAATCATTTGTTTTACATCCAACTCGAAAATCTTAACGGATGTCAACGTATCATAATGGATAGATTTTGAGGTATTTGGAAAAGACCAAAGAGTTTCCGAAAAAGAACTAAGGCTTTTTCAATACGACCAAGACTTTTTAGCCAAAAGGGAGCAATCTTTGTTATTATTCTAAGCGTCGCTTGTCGGAGCTGCCGGATAGTGGAAGAAGACATTCGTAGGGGAGCTACAGAAGACGGGATGAAAAAGACCCGGACGGAAACGGTTTGCAAAATGAAGAGTGACGGAATTCCCTTTTCTACGATGGCCCAATATACAGAACTGTCGATAGAAGAGATTGAACAATTGTAAATCTCAGCTAAGGTTCGTCTAAAAGGTTCTACAACCGAGAACCTTTATTTAATCCGTGGCTGAGGGACATAAAAAACTCCTCACTATTTTCGCAAACAATGAGGAGTCGGCTATGTTAAAACAATATTATGTTAAAGTCGATATTATTCACTTCTGAGTGAATGATGTCCATCAATAGGAAACGGTTGTCCGCTCCATGCTTTCTGTGATGTCCATGGTTCGGCTGCATCTTTCCAGAACGGGTGATCGGCAGGCAATCCCAATGGCATGAATACCAAAGAAGTCATGTACAAACTGCCGTTGTTGGTATAATAATTGGAAAGGTCGGGCTGATGACCGGCAAATCCCAATTGGAGGAACCCTTTTTCGTTGAAATTTCCTTCCACTTTGAACATATTGTTCATTACGGCAGTTAATGCGCTGCGCACCTGACCGTTGCTCATTCCTTCGGGCAGTCCGTATTTCCATGCTGCCATGGCAAGTGTCTGGAAAGCTCCCATGCGGTACACTACAGACCGGCCAAATGCAGGATATGTGCCTTCGGGAGAAATAAGACGTTCCATAAATACATTGAAACGTTGCATGCGTTTGATGGCAAGTTTGGTGCTGATAGGTGTCCAGAAGTGATGTTTGTTCAGTACTTCCAGCATTTCGATATACATAGGGTGAATAACGTAAGCATTGTAATAATCAAGTGCGAACTCAGAACCGTCTGAGTACCAACCGTCACTCAAATACCATTCATTTATCTTATTGGAAGCAACTGTCAACACATATTGGTCGGCATCTTCGCCTACCGACATCAGGAATGCTTCAATCAAGCCGCGGAATAATAGCCAGTTATTATATGCCGGGCGTACGATTTTCAAACGTTGGAAACGTTCGATGTAGCGTTTCTGAGTTGTTTCATCCAACAACTGCCAGGTAGCTTCGGGTGCACGCAGGAAACTTTCTGCTATATAGGCAGCATCTACCAATCGTTGTGTTGATTTGGTTTCCCACAATAAGAAGTCGGGGCTGTCGGGATCTACGGCATTTTTGTAAGCAAGTACAGCCCATTCGCGCATCTGTTTACGCATCTTTCCTTCTTCGGTATCATCGTCAGGCAATGCCAGCCAAGGCGAGATGCCGGCCATCAGTCTGCCAAACGTTTCCATATAGGCCACACGTTTATCACGTCCGTCCCAAGTGGGGCTGAGTTCGAGTTGCATGTTTTTTTGAAGTTCGCCCTTGCTCATGTTTTCAAGCACCGGAGCTGCAATGCGGTAACACAATTCAACCCATTGTTGCCGGTCGTTGACCGGTGCGGTAGTTTTCTTTTTGGCAGAGGCTGCCGTTAAAAAGAAAACAGATATAAATGCTAAAGTAATTAATCGTAGTTTCATGTGGAGTTTTATTTAAATACTTGTTTCATGGCACGTCCTGTCCATACTTGTGGCTGTTCTAATCCGAAAATGTATGCCATGGTAGCAGCAACATCATATTGTACCATGCTTTCCTGAAATTCTCCGGCTTTTTTAATGTTCTTTCCTGCGATGATAAAAGGTGTCTGCATTTCGGCCATTGTCTTTCCGCCATGACCTTTCTTGATACCTCCGTGGTCGGAAGTAATGATAAAGATAGTGTCATCATACATACCTGCTTCTTTTACGGCTGCCACGATGCGGGCAATGTAGCCGTCCAGTTCTTCCAGTTTACTGTAATAAGCCGGAGTGTCATGCCCTTCCTTGTGGCCTACGTGGTCGGGATTGTCAAAGCAAATGGCTACCAATGACGGTTTGTTCTCTTTGATGTATTTCTCGGCCATTTCGCACAGTGCGGTCGGGAACTTGTTATAGTCCGGTGCTACGGCATGATAGTCGGTAGAAAGTGTGTCAACCAGGAATTGGATACCTGCCCACTCGCTCAATACTCCGATTTCGGCCTTTGGGTTAGCGTCACGGTAGATTTGGAAGATAGTGGGGAAGATGTTATTCTTCACGATTACGCGTGAAGGCAATTCCGGTGTGCGTGACCCCCCATTCTGTATATCCGTGAACTTCGGGACCGGCCCCCATGAACATGGATGCCCAGTTTACTGCGCTTGATGAAGGGAGTACTGTTCTTTTCTGCATGGTATAGCAACCTGTTTCCATCAGTGATTTCACGGTAGGCATATTTGCTTTGGGCATACTGTATGAACCCCAACCGTCAAGACCGATGTAAACTACATGTTTTGCTTTGGGCTTGGCTGCATAACTTGCCATTGAGAAGCATCCCAACAGCAAGAAAGCGAGAATCAAAAGCTTTTTCATGATACTTATTTTTATGGTTCTTATTTTTCAAGGTCAATTTTACGCTTTAATGCTTCCAGATAATAATAGTCGGCATAGTTCAACGGCACATCGATTTCACTGTTGTGAGGAATACTGCCCACGCTGTGCATCAACAGGAAACGTCCGTTTTCACCCAAAGGTGCGGTATAGTCGGCTGTAGCAAGCGATTCCATGATCTTATCAGCGTATTCTTTATAAGATTGCGGATTCTCTACGGGATATGTACAGATTTCGTACAAAGCAGAAGCAATAACGGAAGCAGAAGAAGCATCACGCGGTTCGTTCGGAATGTTGGGAGCATCCAAGTCCCAATACGGAACAAGGTCGGCAGGCATATTCTTGTGATTCTTCATAAATTCGAAAGTTTTGAGTGCCTGATCAAGATATTTGCGGTCTTTGGTTTCACGGAAGCATACTGTGTAACCATAGATAGCCCATGCTTGTCCTCTTGCCCATGCCGATTCGTCGGCATAACCTTGTGCAGTTTGGCGGTGACGTACTGTTCCGTCTTCTATGCTGTAATCAATCACGTGGTAACAGCTGCCGTCGGGACGGAAGTGTTCTTGCAGAGTACGGTCGGCGTGTGCCACGGCTACGTTATAGAATGTAGAGTCGCCTGAAAGTTTGGTCGCTTCAAACAATAATTCAAGGTTCATCATATTGTCGATAATCACCGGACATTCCCATCCGCGTTGTGACTGCCAGCTGTTGCCTTTTACATCCCAGCTTTGGATAACCTGCGGTTTTTCACGGAAACGGGTGCAAAGCGATTTGGCTGCCTGTATCATCACATCTTTATATTCGGGCTTTTGGTTAATACGCAGACCGTTACCGAAGCTGCAATTGATAATGAAACCTATATCGTGATGCCAAGTGAGGTATTGTGCTTCGCTGATGGCTTCAGTATATTTCTGTGCCAAAGGAAGTAAAGTTTGGTCACCGGTCAGTTCGTACAGATACCATACACTGCCGGGAAAGAATCCGCTGCGCCAGTCTGCCGGACCGCAATAATATACTCCTCCTTTACTGTTAAGGGTAACGGGGTTGAGGCATTTGCCGCTGGCTTCGATTGTATCTATCTCCAGACCAATCTGCGCCCGTGCGTTTTCGATAACTTGTTCCGACCAGGATTTCTTGGCGGGTGTTGTAGTACATGAGGTTGCAGTGAACAGAGCTGCACATCCTAGAAGAATTGAGGTTCTTAATTTCATATTATAGTTTTTTTATAGTAAATGAATAGTTCCCTTTGTTGGTTTGTTGTTTGGCTTTGAAGGACAGACGGTAGATTGTACTTCCCCATACTTTGGATAATCTGATATCATCCAGCTCTTTGGGTTCCACAGTCAGCTCAAACAAGGCAGCATCATAGAGCAGTGCTGCTTTTACATTATTGACATGAATGATAACTTTTCCTTTTTCCGACCGGTCTATTTCGCCCCAAGTCATAAAGTTGACAATATTGGGGGCTGTTGCTTCTTCCAGTTCGAAGGAGTCGCTGATGCGGGCCTGTTTACCTTTCACATGGTATGAGCGTATCCATTTTTTCACTTTGGCTTCTTCGGGATAAGCAGTGGCTATATTGGCTTCGAAACTGTTCTTTCCGGCTTTTACTTCAGTAGCTTTATATTTTTTTCCATATTTTTCGGGCACGCCGTTTATCATCGGAAGGTTGTGATAGTTACTTTGCATGGTCCAGATGCTATAACGTTCATTACTGAATGTCTGGCGGGTGTATGTGCCGACACCGGCATCTATTAAAATCGGTGTTTGATTCATCCATACCGAGCAGGTTCCGGCATCGTTGTGATTATGGCTTTCGTCATTATACCCTCCTTTTGCTGCCAGGAATAATCCTTCTTTGGTAGAGAGATAGCAGAACTCGGTTTCGGGATACCAGGTAAAAGGGCGGTTTTCATGGCGGGGTTCTGTCTGTCGCAGTTCTTTGTCGACAGCGATGGAAGCAAGGGTGCGGAAAATATCGCGTCCGTTGTTGGGCGAAGATTTAGGTTGGTGCATCAGGGCTGCGAAACCTTTCAGTTCTTCACTGTTTACAGCCTTACCGAAACGATAGATAAGGTATGAGTTGCCTTCTCCGCGTGCCGAAGCGTCGGCAAAGTTCACTACCCATCCATTACCTATGTAAGAGCGTGAGATATATTCACCCATGTTCTTAATCATCGGTTCATTGAAGATATTTACTTTGTCGCCGGTAATATCCGAAAGCAGTTCAAGGTAATCCAATGTTTTTCCGGCTGCATGTCCCCAGTAGGAGGGACCTTCTTCACAAGCTCCATCGGCTTTGATATAGTTTAGGAATTTGTCTACCGATTCCATTGTCAGATGGACAGCTTTGGCAAGTGTGTCGCGGTTGTCTTCAAGCAGCATGAAACACATCAGGGCGTTACTGTTGCACCACGGATTCCAATTGTTGAGCATACGTCCGTTGTAGTTGCGTCCCATCCACCAGAATGAATCATTATTCATATATGGGTCGAGAATGCGGGTTTGGAGTTCATGGCGCAGGCGGCGTGATATTTCAGGGTCTACCTTGTCAAATGATGGGCGCATGAAGTGATAAGTCCATGCGAGTAGTCCTCCCAAGTCACCGGAAGTAAGATCGATGACAGGATAATCGTATGCGGGTAATGCTCTGTGGGAAGGTTGTACGATGATATGTGCGGCCAGTGCCCATGATGTCATTTCGCAAGCATTGAACACTCCGTTGATAAGTTGGTCGACAAATCGTCCTTTCCCTTCTGCCAACTCTGCCATCAGAAGGTCGGCAATGGCACCGTTGTTGGCACCAAAAGGTTTTTCCATGATTTGCCGGTTGCCTGTGCGTTCGAAAGCCAGGTAATCGGTGGCTTTTACTACTTGCCACTGATAATTTAGCCGTTTTTCTCCACGGCGGATATATTCGTCTTTGAATGTTCCTAGAAAACGGTCCCAACCGGCACGGTCATTATAATCGGGGTAAGTCACCCATTGGCGGTCTAATACCAGTATTTCTTTTAACCGGTTGATGTCGGCTTGCTTTTGGAGCAGGTCGCGTTCCGTGTATGCGTATGTGAGTGTAACATACAATAATGCAAGTAGTAATAGAGTTAGTTTCTTCATCGGTATATAGATTAAGATATTTATTACACTGCAAAAGTGCGAAAAAAGAATAGTGGCAATACTCTATTTTTGTCCTTAAAACATGTATATATTTTCCATAAGGACTGAAAAACAGCCTATTTTCGGATATGCATAAAAAAAGCCGCCTCAAATGTGGCTTTGAGACGGCTTACTATCCAATAATACTTTTTACCTTGAAAAGACAGGGATATTACCAGCCCGGATTCTGTGTCAGGCTTGTATTCATATCTGTTTCATGTTTAGGTATCGGCCATACATAGTATTGGTCTCCACCCCATGTCCAGTTGTAAGTTATAACACCCCAAATGTCTTTCATGCCGGCAGTACCGTCAGCGTTGTTGAACTTGCTTTCTTTCCAGGTTTTCCAACGCATTTCTTCATAGAAGGAAACACCTTCACCGGCAGTTTCCCAACGATATTCGTTCTGGATACGAGTACGCATATCGTCTTGTCCGCTAACCTGTGTTGCAGCATTGCTGTTCAAAAGAGCTACACCGGCACGTTCACGTACGAGGTTCACTTGCTCAATTGCCTCGGCAGTCTTACCTTGTTCGTTCAGTGCTTCTGCCAATCCTAATACAACTGTTGCATAGCGGATGATAGGCAGGTCAATCGGAGATTTTTCACGGTTGGTCATTTCGCTTGAACCTTCGGCTACAAATTTGCGGAACAAGTAGTACAAATGGCTCTGTGTATCGGTACGGAGGTCGAATGGAGCATCAGTGTCTGCACCATAATATGGCCAGCGTGAAGTAAAGGTGTGGTCTACACTGTTACCCGAGCCATTATAGGTGGCATACGGAGTAATGATGGTCTGTGTCAGACGCGGGTCACGCTTTTCATAAACAGCTTTGATACGTGCTTCATTGCCTGCCGGTAAATATAATGCCTGTGCAGCAGTGCTCAACTTGCTTAAACGGTTTTCTACCTTTTCCCGGATACCTTTAATGGCTGCGTCAATGTCGCCTTCATAACCCAATGAAAGAAGTTCGGCCTTTAAAACATCTGCATCTGTATTGCGCAAGAAGAATACTTCACGATCTTTTGGTTCCATGCTTGAATAGCCGGGAAGATAATCATCCCAATTGAACTTGCTACCGTCTATGTTTTCATAAGTGTCAACGAAGTCGGTGCTGGCCAAAATGGTATTCCAGCAAGAACCGAATGTTGTACGACCACCGTAACGGAAGCTCATTGAGTTACCGTCGGCAGTTCCGTTGTTGTCTATACATTGTAAAGAGAAAATAGCTTCATCACTTTGTTCGTTAGCTTCTTTGAAGAGTTGTTTGTAACCTCCATCGAATAACTTGTGTCCCATATTTCCCACCTGTCGGAAGTCGGCTTCGGCTTTTGCCCATTCTTTTATCCACAAGTAAACTTTACCACGTAATGCATAGGCTACGGATTTGGTTACATGTCCCCATTGTGCATTGCCTGCTGCAATACGGTCGGGTAATGTAGGTTCATTGATGGCATCGGTTAAATCCTTGATACAACCTTCCCATACTTCCGCTTCACTGCTGCGGGGTTTGTTGGCTTCTGTCACAGGGATGGGTTCGTCATAGTAAGGAACACCTCTGAAGACTGTATTTAATTTATAGTAGAAGAATGCACGTAACACTTTAACCTCGGCAATCAGCTTGTTCTTGAATGCATCGGGAACCGGAGCTTCTGCAAGATGCTGGATGGCATCGTTTGCCCGCTGGATTCCTTCATAGTGTTGTCTCCAATAGTCTGAGAAAAGACCGGAACCGATAGATGCTGTTCCTGCCAGAATAGGATAGTCATTATCACGGCAGCTACCGCTTACGCAAAATGCTTCCAACTCGTATGCTCTCTTTGCAACATAGTCTTCGCGCAGCTCACTGTATACACCGGCTACACCCAGTTCACAAAAGTTTTCATTACTCCACATGGAGTTTGATGCCGCTTTGTCATAGGGAACGGTATCCAATAAATCACCCCGGCAACTGCTCAGAGCTGTTACCGCAGCTGATAATATAAATAATTTTGTAAATAGTTTCATAAGTTCGTATCTTAAGGTTATTAGAATGTTATGTTAGCACCGATAGCGATACTTCTAAACGGAGAGTATCCCATGCCGGTTGCAGATTCCGGGTCCTGACCTTCGAAAGAGGTGATTGTCAGTAAGTTCTCTGCAGAAACGTAAATACGTGCATTTTGCATTGCTACTTTAGTTACCCATTTCTGTGGCAAAGTATAGCCTAAAGACAAGTTCTTCAACTTGATATAGTCACCATTGTACAACCAGCGGTTAGACGATGCATTATTCTGAACGTTACCGTCAAGATAAGTCATACGCGGATATTTACCGTTGATGTTTGTACGTGGATCATCGGGATTGCTCGGATCATAGAAATAGTGGTCGTCTGCAATGCGCTGTGCGATATTGTTACCCCATTCTGTCTTGGCAGCGTTGTAACCGGCTGTCGGACCCCAATAGATGTCGAAACCGGCAGCACCTGCCCATACCATTGAGATGTCAAATCCGTTCCATGCAGCAGAAGCCTGGAAACCGAAGTTGTATTTCGGAGTCTTGGAACGTCCCTGGAATTCTTCGTCGTCAGAGTCACCATATACGCCGTCACCGTTAACATCGGCATAAATATAGTCACCATAGTAGATATTGGCTTTACCGATTGAGTTACCCGGTTTGAATTTGTAACCTGCATCCATCATGGCTTTTACCCAGTTCATATCTTCTTCTGTACGAATCATACCACCCTTGGGACCACCTGCCGGATTCACAGAGCCGTCTGCATTAAAGTACTTGCCATTTCCTTTATATACACTGCGGTAGCGGTATTCGTTCAACATGTGACCTTCTACTACCGGAGAGTTGCCACCGGATGAGACTTTTCCGATATTGTCTGTCCATTTACCACCGGTTAATGTATTGTTCGGATCTTCTACCCATGTTCTGGTATATTCACCATTGTACTTGTCTACCTTGTTCTTATTATAAGAGAAGTTACCGCTTACAGAGTATTCTACTTTTCCGATTCTGTCGCGCCATCCTAATGAAAGTTCGAAACCGTCATTGCTTACTTCCGCAATATTCTGGCGGGGAGCCTTCACATTGACACCGTCACTGTTGTTATGGTAACCTAAAACGTATTCCATGGCGGGACGATACAAGATACCGGAAGTCATCTTATGATAAATATCGATTCCGACAGTCAAACGGTTGTTCAATAATGCTGCATCGATACCTAAGTTGGTAGTGGTTGTCGATTCCCATTGTAACAGTTCGTTGGCATAAGCTGTGATGGCTAAACCTGATACTAAGCTGTTTCCGAATACATAGTTGCTGGTTCCGTAAGCTGACTGGTATTCATAGTTACCGATTTCAGAGTTACCTAATTTACCCCAAGACAAACGAATCTTCAGGTTATCCAACCATGAACGGGTTGATTCCATGAATGATTCTTCAGAAATACGCCATGCACCGGACAATGATGGGAAGAAACCCCAACGATGGTCTTTGTGGAAGCGTGAAGAACCGTCATAACGGAAGTTCGCTTCGAACAAATAACGTGAGTCATATGCGTAATTTACACGGCCAAAATAAGAGCGGGTTGCATAGTCCTCGGTAGAACCGCCGATGCTTGTCATTTCTGTAGCTTCGTCGAATTGGTTCAATGATTCGTCAATCAAACCTTTTTTGGCTGCATTTACCTTATAATAGTTCTTGTAGAATTCCTGATAACCTAACAATGCAGAAACATCATGCTTCTGAGCAAATGTGTGATGGTAGTTAATCAGGTTCTCCAATGTATAAGAATAGTTTGATTCGTAGTCGAAGCTGGTACTCAATTGTGAGGGAGGAGTAATACCATCAACAATTACACCGTCACTGAAACGTGTCTGATAAGCAGGTACACCATGCTGGCGTGTTTCATAGATATAGCGGTTATAGTTGAAGTTGAAATCCCAGCTCAAATCTTCAAAGAATTTGATTTTGCTGAACAAAGTGGTATTGAAGCGGTTGTAACGCTTGAATCCATCGTTACGTGCCAACTTGTATAACGGGTTATTGGCTGTAGCACGTTCGTCAGGACATTCCGGGTAACCGTAGCTGCCGTTCCAATAGGGATAAGTACCGGCTGTAGACTGGCGCAAGAAGTTATTTGCATTTGAAAAGTCACCAACTTCACGATCCATCTGTGATGCATAAGTACGAGTACCCACAGTCAGCCATTTGGTCGGATTCGCTTCGATGTTGGCACGCATTGAATAACGTTTGTTGGCAGTATTGTCTACCACACCTTCATTATCCTGATAACCGGCCGACAACAAGAAGCGAATTTTGTCAGAGCCACCTGATACAGACAAGTTGTGATCATGGATTACACCACCCGAGAATAATTCTTCAGCCCAATCGGTATTCGGATAAGCAATGTAATTGGGTACACCGTTCTCATTCAGACCATTCGGGTCTTTAGATTTCTCACGCCACAAATCAATGTATTTCTGGTCGAATAAATCATCAGACTTTCCTACATTTCTATATGATTCATTCATTAGCTCCATGTAATCAGCATAATTACTCATCATTTTAATCATACGGGTCGGGCTGTTGAATGAGATGCGACCGCTATAGTTGATACTGATTTTGTCACGTGTACCTGTTTTGGTGGTTACCAGAATAACACCGTTGGCAGCACGTGCACCATAGATGGCACAAGAAGCAGCGTCTTTCAAAATAGAGATGTTTTCAACGTCCAAAGGATTTACGGCATTCAATGAGCCTTCCATACCGTCAATAATAACCAACGGAGATGCCGTATTCATAGTGCCGACACCACGAACACGCAGGGTAGTGTTATCTTCACCGGGCATTGCAGAACCTGATGATGCCTGCAAACCGGGACTTAAACCGGCTAATGCAGAAGAAACAGTAGTAATGGGACGAGATTTAGTTTGTTCCTCGAAGTCCACGGAAGCAACCGCACCTGTTAGATTTACTTTTTTCTGTACACCGTAGCCTACTACTACAACCTCATCCAATGTTTCGGTATCTTCTGCTAACTTTATAGACAGGTTATTTGTTGTGCTTGTGACCTTTAT
>ULYB01024005.1_pt1 | contig 10884 bp, 9 predicted proteins | sample 1961761 | NCBI WGS metagenome assembly ULYB01 (sample SAMEA4835852, study PRJEB28245) | human gut metagenome | biome: gut microbiome; material: fecal sample | place: Denmark | collected 2008
TAGAAACCCGGTTTCCGCAGCCGGGTTTCTCGACAGACTGAGCCCACGGAGCATTTGCTCCGTGGGCTGATTTTTTCAAGGCGTTATTGGGACTATATTTCGGCCAGACGATGCTGAGCCTGGCGGAATTTGAGCGGCGTGCAGTTATACTCCGAGCGGAAGCATTTGGTGTAATAGCTGCTGCTGCAAAAGCCGACGCTCTGCGCGATCTGCGATATGCTTTTGTCGGTCTCCGACAGATAGTAAACGCTGCGCGTCAGGCGGTAGTGGACAAGGTACTGAAACGGTGTTGTGCCGTACAGGCGCTTGAATATGCGGCAGCATTCGCCTCGGCTTATGTGCGCGGAGGCGGCGATGTCCTCAAGGGTTATCTTTTCGGCGTAATTTTCCTGAATAAATCTGCGCAGAATATCAATACGCGCCTTTTCCGCGTGCGAAACGCTGCGCTTATCGCCGAGATCGGGCACACAGTTTTCGTACAGCGTGAGCCATATTTCCGACACCATTATTTTAAGCTTCAGCTCGTAGCCCGGCATTTTCGAAGAATACGTTGACTGCATACTGCGCATAATATCGCATATGTCGTTTGCCCAGCCGCTGCCGCGCAGGGGAACATAGTCCAGATTGCGCGCCTTGAGAATTGGATCTACATAACGCGCCTGAAGCCGGGTGTCGTCTGCGCCGGCGATGCAGTCGGTGCTGAAGCTCACGCAGATGAAATTTGCGCCCTCCTTTGAGTTTGCAACGACTCCGTGCGCTGCGCCGCTGTTTATAAACAGACCTTCACCCTCACGCAGTACAAGCTCGCGCCCGTTGAGCAGCGCGCGAAGCTCACCGCTTGTGACAAGCAGCAGCTCCGGCTCACGATGGCGATGGTGCCCAACGGTTTTCGATGCCGGACTGATGCACTGACTAAGCACTCTAAGCTTTGGTATTTGCTCGCTCATGCAATTCACACCCCAATTTCAAGGAAAAACTGATTTATTTTGTATTGTTTAGTACAGAAATATTACCACATATTCATGTACGCAGTCAATGGGTATTTGTCGTTTTTATAGAAAAAGCAAAAATATTCTCATCTTTTGCGAATATAGTGTGATTTATCGGGCGAAAGCATTGACTATTTTGCATATACATTGTAATTTTGATATATCGCAGGGCAATATATTGCCGTATTGCTCAAAACGAATAATTGCGGGAAAGTCCCGATCAACCGAAAGGAGAACCATCATGGCTCATAAAACAGAGTTCCTTTACATGTCCGAGCCCGACACCATCGCAGCAGGCGTTCTGGATGCAAGAAAGTGCATAGATAATGCAGAAGAGGTGTTCACCCTGCTTGCAAAGGGCGATTATCTCATGGGCGGCAATAACCACAATAACCACGGCATGTACATCGTATTCCCCAAGGAGAGCGAGTTCCCCAATATGCCCGTCGCCGGCCCCGACCGCCGCTTCGTCGCAATGCCGGCTTACCTCGGCGGCAGATTTGATATCTGCGGCCAGAAATGGTACGGCTCGAATGCCGCAAATAAGAAAAAAGGCCTGCCGCGCAGCGTCCTGATGGTCACCCTTAATAATAAGGACACCGGCGAACCCATTGCTTACATGAGCGCAAACCTGCTCAGCGCAGCGCGCACCGGCGCCGTTCCCGGCGTTGCGACCCGTTATCTGGCTCGCAAGGACGCGGAAGTTCTGCTGTGCATCGGCTGCGGTGCAATCGGCACCTCCTGCCTTGACAATGTAATCACCCAGATGCCCAAGGTCAAGAAGGTCATCTGCAATAACCACTCCCTCGCTCCGGCAGAGAAGCTGGCGGCACATGTACGCGAGGCATACGGCGTTGAAGCCGTCGTCGAGCAGGATCTCGAAACGGCAGTTCGTCAGGCAGACGTCATCTCCGTTGCCGCATCGCGCACCGCATTCCTGAACCTCAAGGGCGAGTGGGTAAAGCCCGGCTGCACCATCCTCGCCTCCGGCCCGATCCACTTCGACCAGGAAGAGGGCGGCGAGTACGAGAAGAACGGCGGCCTGTGGACCAAGATGAAGGTCGTATACGACCACATCGGCCTGCACCACGCATATGTCGAGGACGCGATAGCGACCGGCGATAAGGAAGAGTACTACGCAGGCGTCATCGGCGGCCCCGTATACCACCTAATCGCCCTCGGCCTGAAGGAGCAGCTCGACGATTCTCTGGCCATCGGCAAGATCATCATGGGTCAGCAGCAGGGACGCACCAGCGATGACGATATCATCTGCTTCATCGCATGCGGCATGAGCGTTTTCGACCTCGGCCTCGGCTACGACCTGTATCAGACCGCACTCGAAAAGGGCATCGGCACCAAGCTCCTGCTCTGGGAAAATCCTGCCCAGTGCGAGTAATTTTACGATAACATTATCTCCTTTTAAATTAATTTCAGCTGCGGGAAAGCGGAGGCATTTGCCTCCGCTTTCTGTGCGTAAATGGGGAAAAAGCTCCGATGCAGCATGGCTGCGTCGGAGCTTTTGCGCATATTCAATTCAGCTTCATGTCGCCGTCTTTTATCCAGCCGAGCTTGCGGCAGATAAGGCCGAATACCCAGGAGAGGACGGCAGGCAGGACGATGGCTATAAGCGCAAGGCCGATCCAATCGATTGCGGTGGGGGTAATCGCCGCCGCGCCGTCGAGCACGGCCTCGGCCGAGGGATTTGACCAACCCGTCCACACGCCGATCGGGCCGACTAAGCCGCAGGTGCCCATGCCGGAGGAAACGGCTGCGCCGTTCATCTCAAGCTTGAACAGGCAGGTGGCAACAGGGCCGGTCACGGCGCTAGCGGCAATGGCAGGTATCCAGATCTTCGGGTTGCGCACGATGTTGCCCATTTGGAGCATCGAGGTGCCAAGCCCCTGCGAAACTACGCCGCCCCAGCCGTTTTCCCTGAACGAAACGACTGCAAAGCCGACCATGTTCGCACAGCAGCCTGCGAGAGCCGCGCCGCCTGCAAGACCCGTGAGGCTGAGAGCTGCGCAAATTGCGGCCGAGGATATCGGCAGCGTGAGAGCTATGCCGACGATGACCGAAACAAGCACGCCCATGACAAACGGCTGCTGAGTCGTTGCCCATTTTATGAGCGTTCCGACGGCCATTGCGCCCTTGCCGATGGGGGCCGCGATAAAGTAAGCCGCGCCGATGCCGATGAGGATTGTGACTATTGGCGTTACAAGAATGTCGATCTTAGTCTCCTTGGAGACCATTTTGCCAAACTCGGCTGCGACTATCGCAACGACATAAACGGCAAGCGGTCCGCCGGCGCCGCCCATGACATTCGTTGCATAGCCGACCGGGATGAGCGAAAACAGCACCATCGCCGGGGCATGCAACGCATATCCTATGGCTACCGCCATCGCCGGGCCGACCATTGCCGAGGCAAATTTGCCTATAGTGTAGCCCGTTTCGCCGATCTCGATAAGCGGCTGAGCCAGAAACGAAATGCCCAGCTGCGTGCCGAGCGTGTCGAGAATGGTGCCGACGAGCAGCGTGCAGAAAAGACCCTGCGCCATTGCGCCGAGCGCGTCTATACCGTAGCGCTTGAGGCTGACCTCAATATCCTTGCGCTTGAAAAATGCATTGACCTTGGACATAAGCGATTACCTCGTAACAAAAAAGTAGACTACTAAGTGTCTTGACACTTGCATAGTCTACTTTAACGCTTATTGTCACATTTGTCAATGATCAATTACTGCTTTTGAGTATAAAGAAGTCCGGCCTGCTCAAGCTGAGCTTTTATGCGCTCGAAGCACTCGGCATTGGGGCAGGAGAGCACATGCAGATGTATCCCGCCTGTGAGCGTGCTCAGGGGGCTTGCGTCGTTTTCGCCGCATTTTTTTATAAACTGCTCGACATCGTATCGGTTTGACAGGTGCAGCGGCCCTGTGAGCTGGCCGTACAGCGGATGCTCGACCGTGACGTTCACGACCGTGGCGCCGTTATCGACCATGATGTTCAGCTCTTTTTCCATGTTGTCAAAATCGTGTACGCAGGCGACGGTGTACTGGTCGCTTGCGACCGAGAGGTCAATGACGTATCCGCGCGGCGTGGCGAGCACTTTCTCGCCTGAGGCGCGCAGCAGCGCAACGTCGCCGACGATGATCTGGCGGCTGACCGACAGCTCCTTTGCAAGCTTTGACGCGCTTATCGGGCGGTCGGTCTGCTTGAGAGCGTTCATTATATATTCGCGGCGTTTTTCGGAATTCATATGCATTACCTCTTTGCGTCGAGCATCTCGTCCTTGAGCGTCATGAGCCTTTCGGACAGATCAACATAGTACTGATGGGGGAAGTCAAAGCGCTTGACCTCCGGCCAGAGGGTGGACACTTCGTATGCGCAGCGGTGTCTTATCTCGTCAAGTGTCGGAAGCTCGTAGACGAGCTTGCCCTTTTCAAATATGGGCACGAGTAGTTCCTGTGCCTTGAAGTTTTCCATGGTCTTGCGTTTCCAGCGCGCGGAAGGGTCGCAGATCTCGAGGGGCTTTGTGTCGTCAACGGTTTCGTCGTGCATGCAGATGTAGTCTGCCTCGGCCATGCCGTTTTCGCGCTCGAAGAAGCGATAGACCTTTTTGAAGCCGGGGTTTGTGATCTTGCCGACGTTTTCGCTTATTTTTATCTTGGGCAGGATGTTCCCGTCGTCATCCTCAACGGCGCAGAGCTTGTATACTCCGCCGAACACGGGGTCGGATTTTGCGGTTATAAGGCGCTCGCCGACACCGAAGGAGTCGATCTTCGCGCCCTGAAGCAGAAGTTCTGTTATAAGGCGCTCGTCGAGGGAGTTTGAAACGGTGATCTTGCACTCGGGCCAGCCGGCCTCGTCGAGCATTGCGCGCGCCTTACGAGTGAGATATGCCATATCGCCGGAGTCGAAGCGGATGCCGCATTTGGTTATGCCGAGGGGCTTGAGCACCTCGTTGAATGCGCGGATGGCGTTGGGAACGCCGCTTTTGAGCGAGTTATAGGTATCGACGAGCAGCGTTGCGTTGGTCGGGTAGGTTTCGCAGTATGCCTTAAAGGCCTCGTACTCCGAGTCGAACATCTGCACCCAGGAGTGTGCCATCGTGCCGCCTGCCGGAACGCCGTAGCGCGTGTCGGAAAGGGCACAGGCTGTACCCGCACAACCGCCGATGTACGCGGCTCTTGCGCCGGTAACGGCGCCGTCGATGCCTTGTGCGCGGCGCGAGCCGAACTCGAGCACGACTCTGCCCTCGGCAGCGCGGCAAACTCTGTTCGCCTTGGTCGCGATAAGACTCTGATGATTTATCTCAAGCAGAACGTATGTCTCAATAAGCTGAGCCTGAATTGCCGGTGCGCGCACGATCATAAGCGGCTCACGCGGAAACACGGGCGTTCCCTCCGGAACCGCCCAGATATCGCCCTCGAACTTGAAATTGCGCAGATACTCAAGGAACTGCTCGGAGAACATTTTCCTGCCGCGCAGATACTCTATATCCTCGTCGTCAAAGTGCAGGTTCTGGATATATTCGACCACCTGCTCAAGTCCGGCAGCGATGGCAAAGCCGCCGTTGTCGGGATTCTGACGGTAAAAAACGTCGAAATAGGTGATCTTATCGCCCATGCCGTGGTCGAAATATCCGTTGCCCATAGTGAGCTCATAGTAATCGCACAGCATGGTCAGGTTAAGCTTTCTGTCAGTCATATTAGCCTCCGGGATCCATACATTAAGGGTATGTTAATTATACCTATAGTATATAACATATTTAATTTTATGCAACCATTGATAATATTAAAACGAGCGCTCCGAACTGTTCAGAGCGCTCGAAATATTAAAATTTTCAGGCTTCGGCGGCCTGCTTTGCGGCCTCGTTCTTTGCCGCGGCGGTCACGATAAGGAAGCCGAGCGCGACAAGCGCAAAGGTGATTATCGCGATTATTTGCAGGGTGCCGGAATAGGTCCCGTCCTTGAGCGGATAGGTGTAGCCGTGATAACGGGTCAGCAGACCGAAGATGTTGCAGCCGACTGCAAGCACCGCGGTGATGATGCCGAGCACGAACGCGCCCTTTTTGCCGACAAGACCCAGTATGCCGCCGATGATGCCGAGAACGGCGGCGACGGCGAGCGCGACATACAGGCCAAGGCGCATGTAAAGCTCGTGCGTTACGTCGGCAACGTGGTGATCGACCGACTCGCGGAAGCTCTTGCAGACAACAAGGCACTGGTCAAGATCCAGATACGGCTCGCCGGTGCGCAGCGTCATGAGGTTACCGTTTTCGTCGTACTTTTTCCAGTCAAAGTCGGAGCCGAGGCGCTGCTCGGGACCGGGAACGGCCATATCGCCGTTGTGGCGGTATATGGGCTCGTTTTTGAAGCATACCATGGTGTATTCGTCAACAAGCGCCATGCCGGACTCGAAGGCCTCAAGGTCGTTTCGCCCGGCCTCGAGCTGAGCCGCGCCGTCGGCAAGCTCCTTTGCGCCGGCAGCAAGCTCGCCTTCGCCGGCTTCGAGTGCCTTCTTTCCGGCTGCGAGATCCTTCTCACCCTGCGCAAGCTGCTTTTCGGCCTCGGCCAGCTGCTGCTCTCCGGCTGCAAGCTCTGCCTTGCCGGCCTCAAGCTCCTTCAGGCCGTCTTCGTACTGCTTGAGCATAGCCTTGCCCTCTGCCACCATGTTCTGAACATAGGCAGGGAAATCGGTCACGTCTGCCGGGATGGAAAGGCCCAAGCGCTCGGCAATAGGTGCGACCTTGCCGACAAACCATGCCTGCGCGCTGTCAAAGCCGGGCAGCTTTGCGATGCTGCCGTCGCGGAATTTGACATAGGTGTTCAGCAGCGGCATGAGCGGCTCGATCTTAGCAAGAAGCGCCTTGCCCTCGTTGTAGGCGTCGGTGTTCGCGTCGATCATCGCCTGACCTGCCGCGACCTTTGCGCGCCCTTCCTCAAGCGCCTTTTTGCCGGCGGCATAGTCTTTGTAGCCCTGCGCGAGCGTGGCCTTGCCCTCGTCATAGTCTTTATAGCCCTGAGCAAGAGTAGCCTTGCCCTCGTTATAGGCCTTTTGACCGGCTGCATAGTCGCTCAGACCCTTGGCGTAGGTCCCGACACCTTCAAGATAGGCTGCCTCGTTCTCCTTGAGCATGCCGATGGCCTTTTCAAGATCGCCTACAACGTCTGCCGCCTTCGCATCCTCTTCCTTGTACTGCTTTATCGCAAGTCCGTCCTTGACGCCGAACCCGGCGGCGATAAGTGCGAACACAGATGCGACGATGAGCAGGATGCTGATCGTGGTGGTAAGAGCTGATTTTTTCATTTTTCTCCCCTTTAATAAAAATTTGCGTTTATGTGCCCTGAGGCACTGCTGTTAACATGTTATTCATAAATTCATAATTTGTCAACACTTTTAAGATGATCATAAGAAAAATCTTCCGCACCGCCGCGAAAAGTGCATTGAATTTTTGCGTAAAATGCGCTATATTAGCTCTATATATGTGTATAAAATGCGGAGGGTGAAATATGTCAGTGACGATGGAGTTTTTTGACGGCATAACGTTTGATATCGCAAAGCAGAAGTATTACAACGCCAATAAGGTCGATGCTCGGATGGCGGAGATAAAGGCCGCGTTTGCGGAGCTTATAGAGGAAAATAACGAGCTGCGCCGGCAGATAAACGATGTTGGGCTTTCCAAGGAGCGGGTCGCCGAGCTTATCATGGGCGCGCAGGCAAAGGCCGACGAAATGATAAAGGACGCAAACGCAAAGGCCGAGGAGATAATAAACAAAGCAAAGCTCGACGCCGACGGTATCGTTGTCAGCCGCAAGGCATCTGACGGCGGCGAAAAAACGCTCGGCCTTACGCAAAACCAGCTTGCCGCGATAGATAAGCTCAATAAGCAGCTTGATGATTTCAACGTCGCCCAGGCAACGCAGATATTCCGCATAAAGCAGGCGCTCATGGGCATAGCGCTGGATAAATAGCAAAAACAGATATAAAAAACAGCTTCCCGTGGGAAGCTGTTTTTTCATATTCCGAGATAAAATCCGGTGCTGAGTATTTCCTCGGTTCGCGAGAGCACGTCGTGCGCCTCCTCGTAATTGCGAAGGGCAAGCTCCGCGACAAGGTAGTTTGTCAGGCACATGGGAGCTGTCAGCGAGTTTTTGCAGGAAACACTTTTTATCGAGCAGTTGAAGCATACGTCGCCGTAGGCCTTGACGGGGAGATCATTGTTGGACGTGAACAGCACGACCTTGATCCCACGGCTGCGCATCCACGCGAGTATGTTGATGCCGATGCGCGAATAACGCGGAAAAATGTAGGCAATGCAAACATCTCCGGCCTCTGCGTTGACTATCTCTTCGGGGTAGATGAGGCCTGTGGTCTGGATAAAATGCACGTTGCGCTTGATCTCGCCCAGGCGCGATACCATGTAGTGTGCAAGCGAGAAGCTGCTGCGCATGCCCAGAACATATATGTTGTTTGCTCCGCTTATCATTTCGATTGCCTTTTCGAGATCGTCTGCATGCAGCCCTGCGAGCGTGAGCTGAATGTTCTTTATATCGGTCGAGAAAGCCTCCTCGAGCAGGTCATTTCCGGATGAAGCGGCCGCGCGCTCGAGCCTGTCCGGCAGCGAGCCTTTGGTCTGTATCTCTTTTTTTATGCTGTCCTGCATCTCGGAAAAGCCGGAATAGTCAAGCGCACGGGCAAAGCGAATGACCGTTGTCGTGCTCACTCCTATCTTTTCCGCCAGCTCCTCAAGCGTGGAAAAGGCAATATCCTCATAATTTTCGTCAACGTAATTTGCGACTACCTTCTGTGAATGCGTCAGTTTGCCGTATGCGGCACTTACTTTTGAGGTGAAGAGCATATTCACCCGTCCTTCCATATGTTCTAAATAATACTTTCCGATACTTATTGTACAATATGCAGGCTGATATTGCAAGGAATGATTTGACGGCGTGTTTTTGCGATGCTATAATTGCATCATTAAAGCTATAATGGAGGGCGAAATATGCCGCTTCCAAACTATCCGTATGCAGGAAAAGATACTCTTACGAAAAACGATATACTCGAAACTTTGCAGCACTGGATAACCGTTATGCAGCTCAAGCCCGGCGAAAAGATATCCGATACGGAGATCGCCGAGTATTTTAATGTGAGCCGCACGCCGGTGCGTGAGGTGCTGAAAATGCTCGAGCAGCAGAAGCTCATCTTCACCTATCCCGGCAGGGCGACGATAGTCGCAGACCTTGCGCTGGACGATATCGAGAGCTACTATCTGCCGATGCAGACCCTGCAATGCCTTGCCGTTCGCCTTGCGGTGGAAAAGGCCGACGCTGCCGATGTTGAGGAGCTTGAAAGGCTCAATGCCGAGTTCGGCGAGGTCATGGAGAACGCAAATGACGCCGAGAGCATTCTTATGGCCGACAAGAGCTTTCACGAAAAGATACTCGAGATCGCCGGAAACGAATATATCGAAGAATTCTGCTCGGCGCTGTGGGTGCACATTGCGCGGCTGGACTATCTGTTTTTCCGCAATAACACGATGGGCACGTCATATAATGACCACAAGCTTATGATAGAAAGCTTCCGCATGAAGGATCCCTTCGGCGCGGAGCTTGCGATGAAAAATAACTGGAACTATTCGATGCTGGCCGTAAAGGCCGTCAACGATAAGGGCAGCATCACATAAAACCGAATAAATTAAAATGCCGCCGCAGTCAATTGAACTGCGGCGGCTGTTTGCGTTTTTAGAACTTAACTATGTCGTCGATCTTTGCCATGTGGCAGCCGGGATAATTATCCTTGACGCGCATGAGGAAGTTGAGCTTGTCGATCCTCTCGCCGGAGCGCGGGCAGCCGTTTTTGATAAACGGTATCTGAAGTCCGACTGCGAGATCCATTACCACGTCGCCGACAACGCCGCCGCTGCGGCCGGAGGTTATCGAGAACAGGCCGTGCTCGTTGGCAAAGCGGTGGGACTCGAGCGCCTCGGAGATTGTACCGACCTGGTTTGGCTTGAGGATGAAGCCGTCGATGCTGTTGCGCGCATATGCCTTGCGGATGCGCTCGGGGTTGGAAACTGTGAAGTCGTCGGCGATGATGAAGGTACGGGTGATCTCCTTGTGCGCCTTCTCAAAGCCGTCCCAGTCGTCCTCGTCGAGCATATCCTCGATGAACACGAAGTTGTACTTTTCGGTCAGGGCCTTGACATAGGCGATGACCTCGTCGGTCGTGACCTGCTTGCCGTTGAGGTAATAGGTCTTGCTCTCGCGGTCGTACATTTCGCTCATGGCGCAGTCGAGCGCGAAGGCGCACTGCTCGGTGTAGCCGCAGTCGTCGATCGCCTTCTGGATGAGGTTCAGGCAGACCTCGGGATCCTCCGACGGAGCGCACCAGCCAAACGATCCGCCGACACGAGGCTCGGAGCCGGTGTACTCGCGGATGACCTTGCCGAGGCGGTTAAAGACCTTGACGGCTATCTCGACTGCCTGCTCGATATCCGATGCACGGTAGGGCATGACGATGAACTCGTTGAACGCCTGCTTTATGCCGGCGTTATTGCCGCCGTTGAGAACATTGAAGGAGGGGATGGGAACGGTCTTGATATCGCCGTCTGCGATGTAGTCGTAAAGCGGACGCTTGAGGCTTGCCGCTGCTGCACGGTAGGCAGCTACGGAGACAGAGTAGATCGCGTTGCCGCCGAGCTTGGACTTGTTGTCCGTGCCGTCGAGCTCGATCATCTTTCTGTCGATCGCATCGAGGTCGAGGGTGTCCATGCCGATGAGCGCAGGGCCGATTATGTCGTTTACATTTGCAACGGCCTTGTGAACGGACATGCCGTCGTACTCGGCAGGGTCGCTATCACGAAGAACGAAGGACTCGTGCATGCCGACGGAGGAGCCG
>ULYB01044986.1_pt1 | contig 10858 bp, 9 predicted proteins | sample 1961761 | NCBI WGS metagenome assembly ULYB01 (sample SAMEA4835852, study PRJEB28245) | human gut metagenome | biome: gut microbiome; material: fecal sample | place: Denmark | collected 2008
TACCAAGATGATTATTAATATTTTCAATATATTTAGTCGTATATTCATTTTCTTCTTTAGAAACATTAACACTCTTTTGAACTATCCCTCTATTTTTTAGTATAACAGCAATATCAGGATCAGCCTTTAAATCATCTGATAAAATTTTATTTAAAGTAAGATTACTATCAGTATCTAGTAAATATTCTAGAAGTGTTTTATCTCCATACTTTTTTAAAAGCTTCTCTGCTTTTATTTCTCTAATATATTTCATCATATCATGTTTAGCAATAGTAGTATAATATTTTATATGTTCATTAACATCCGAAGACCATGGACAACTTGGCACTCTAATTTTAAGTCCCTTATTAGCAATAGAATCCAAAATATAATCAAAATAAGTATAAGTATCATCAATAGGTTTTAGTAGGTCACTGATACTAGCTTCTTCTAATAAATCAGGTCTTTGTTCTAAGTAGCAGATTTTAAATAACTTTTCACTACTAATCCGAGAACTATTTAACTTATAACCATTTCTTATCATATATTCAAATAACGTTTCATCACCTAATGAATCATCACTAAACAATTCTTTTACTGGAGCAAGAAGTACATCATCACTAACAAATTTTGCTAAATTTAATTTTTGCTTTTGATATAATATGCTAATAGTCTTTTTATTAAATATATATTTAATTTCTGGATCATAACCTTTATCTATAAGAAACTCAAGTAATGTTTTACCAGAATCAACTTTCATAAGAAGGACATCTTCACTTGCTTTCTTAAGATAATCATAAAGATTATTTTTAATCAAATACTTAATAAAAATTATATCTTCAGGAATATTAATTAAACAATCAGGTACAACCTTTTTATCATTAAGTAAAAACAGTAATACTGTCTTATCATCTTTATAATTAGTTATAAGCATTCTTGCCTTAACTGCCTTTATCAAATCATAATCATTATTTCTATTACAAATTTCTAATAATACATTTATATCATTAACAGAGGGCATTATTTTTTCAATTAGTCTTTTATTATTTAAATACTTCTCAATAGGGTAGATACCATTATTATCTTTAGTTATTAATTTAGTAATGATATCTTGAGATAAATAATTTAAATAAAAATAATTATTTGAATTACAAAGTAAATCTATTATCTCTAAATTTTCATATATACTTTCTATTATAGATTTATTTATTTGTCTTTTTTCTAAAATATGCTCAATAAGTTTTTTACCATCAAATTCAGTAAATAAATCTTTTTCACTAAGATTAAAACCAAATAGAGAACTACCATTCTTACAATATAAATAAGCCGCTAATGCATTAGTCTTTAATTCTTTTTTTAGTTCTAATGGCATCATTATTCTTTTTCTAAGTAGATATTCTAAAAAATAAGTACCATCATTATCCTGAGTAAAAAGATCTTCCATAGTTAAATTATAATCAAAAACAAATTTTATACTACCATCATTTATTCCATTAATAATATTTTGTAATCTTTCTGTCATAAAATACACCTTCTTTATTTATTTCTATAATAAGTATACTATAGATGAATATTTTAGTAAATGTTTTTACAGGTTAGTTTACATAAAAGTAGTAGGAAAATGCCTCCTACTACATATTTTTTTCAATTATATCTAGATAAGATTTAGTATTAACAATCAAAGTATTAGTCTCAATTGCTTCACAAATAATTTCTATTTTCTTTTGATAATTCTTATTACCGTACCAACCACTAGGAAACAAATCATCATCATTAAGATTATTAAAATGCTTTTTATATCTAAGTTCTGCTAATACATATAATTTAAATAACTCATTATCCATTATCTTCCTCCTTGATTTTTACTTTTATTTATATCCATTTCTAATATATTAGTATAATAAAAGTTACTAATCATATTATAAATTTCATCTCCAACAATATTTCTAAGTACCTGAAGATTCTCTTCAGCGCCCTTAGATTTAACCAATACAGCAAACTGTGCTATCATTTCATCAAATCCATGCTTCTTTTGTGAATAATATCTTATTCCATGTCCACCAAAGGAAGCAATTTTTTGACCATCAGCAGATTTTAAAACACCATCACAAACTTTTCCTCTATATATAGCATCAATTATATCATTAGTTGCTCCAATACTTGCATAATTATTTCTGATAGTAGTGTCAGTTAATTCACTTGCTACTATAATAGCTTCTCGTTTAATATATTCTTCTACAGAAAATGTCTCTTGTAAAATTTGTTCAAGTTGTTCTTCAGGTATTTTTAAACTTTTAAATTTATCTCGATATTCACTAATATCTTTAGACGCTATACTTTGAATATCCATAATATTTTCTTGCTTAGAATAAAGTGCCGTTAATACCTCGTTAGCAAGATTCAAGAAATAATTTTTAATATTTTTCATAATTTTATTACAAGATTCAAAATATTTACTAGTTTTAGTTAATAGTTCCTTATTTTCTTCTGCTCTTTTAACAATTTCATCATAGTTATCTGGAACTTCAGACCCAGTAAGATAATGATGAAGAGCATGACCAGTTTCATGGATAACTACAGAAATATAGCTATCATTTATAAAGATACAGCCTTTACTAGGTGAAAAATAACTACTATTTTTATCTTTAACATAATAAAATTTATCAAAATTATTTTTCTTTATTTCAATTAATTTTTCAATCTCTCTAATAGTTATATCATAATTAATAAATAAAGCATTTCTATAACCAGTTATTAATAAATTAATTAAATCTTTATCACTCTTACCATCTGAAATAAATAATCTTTCTAATTCTTTAATTAAATAATCACTATCATTATCAAGAGGTCCATAATATGTATCAGGAGTATTCTTAACAAAAGAAGCATTATCTTTATTAATATTTAAAATACTATCATTATCTTTAATACCTCTAGATTTTAAAATAATCATTACTGAATAATTCATTTTATCACTTTTATCTAATATTTTATTAAGAGTAAGTTCAGGATCCTTATCTAAAAAATAATCAAGTAATGTTTTATTATCATATTTTTTAAGCAGTGTATTTAAGTTTAAGCTATTTTTAACATAACCAATCATATCGTGTCTAGCAATATCTAAATAAAATTCTGCCTTCATATCTGGTTTAATAGGAGCAGTAATATTAGCAATATTATATTCAAAGTCTCCTTTATTAATACAATCTAAAATATAATCTAAATAAGTATAATTATCATTAATTCTAGTCATTAAAAGTGAAGCACTTGCCTTTACCAATAAATCTGGTCTATTTTTTTGGTATAGTATTTTTAAAGTATCCTCTTCAAATATACACGGTATTTTAATATCATAATTATTATCTAGCATATATTCCAAAATTGTTTGATCTTTTACCACAGTATCTTTAAAAACATCTCTAGTATTAGATAACCAAATATTTTCAGAATTACTACCAATTAAATCTAATTTCTTATTATCATATAATATTTTAATAATTTCTTTATTATTAATATTATTAACTTTAATATTAACATTATTTTCTATAAGAATTTCTAGTAATGTTTTAGGGGGATATACCTTATATAAAAGAATATTCTCATCGGCATCATAAAAGAAACTATATAATTTATTATCTACAAGTAGCTTAATAAAATGAATCATAAAATCAATATTTTCATCAAAATTAATTAAACTAGATATATTTTTAATTGCCATGGAATTAGAGACATACTTATCGATAGGGTAGTTACCATTTTCGTCTTTAGTAATTAATTTCTTAATAATTTCTGGATTAAGATATATTAAATGATATTCAAAATGATACTTACAAAGTAAATCAACAATCTCAGTGTGTTCTTTAATGATACTTATCATTTTTTTAATTAACGTATTGTTTTTTATTAACAAATATTTAAAAAACTCATTATTATTCGTAGAAAACAAAGTATTCTCAAATATATTTTTAATTTTTTCTGGGACTTCTTTATCTTTATAAGTAATAATCTCAATAATTTCAATTGTTTTTTCTAAATCTATTATGTCATCATCTATATTAATATTACTTATATCTATATTCTCTTTAAGCATTTGTTCCAACAAAGTAGTACCATTTTTATCTTCAATTAAAAGATCATTAATTGAAAGATCATATTCTTCTAAAAGATGATTTAAAACATTTGTACAATTCATCTCATCACATTTATAATTTATTTCATCATAAGAGAATTGTGATATGTCTTGTCCGCACACAAGAAAATAAAAAAATACACCACCATTATTTCTAATTTTTTTATTTTCCAAATCTATATCAACATTGTTTTCAAGTAAATCTATTAATAAAAAGTATCCATTTTTATCCATAGTAAAAAGTTCATCCAAAGTTAGATTAAGACCAGCAGTACTAGTAATTTCACCATTTACTACCTTTTGATATATATCATTTAATCTCTCATTATCAAAAATATTTACATTATTATCCATATTTATACACTCCCTATCAAATAACTATAATAAATATATCATAATAAAATAAATAAGTAAATATTCTTTACATAATTTTACCATTATAAGTAAATACTATTACTGGTGATAATATGGATAATAAAAAATATAAAGAAATAGTAGATAAAAATACTCCTAAAGAGAACTATATTAAGAATGCTATAATAGCTTTTGTAGTAGGAGGCTTTCTAGGCTCATTATCAGAACTATTACTAAGATGTTATAGTATGTGGCTTAACCTACCTAGAAAAGAATCAGGAGTACTCGTAATATTAACATTAATAACTATAGCCTCAATACTTACTGCTCTAGGAATATTTGATACCTTAGTAACTAAAGTAAAAGCAGCTTTAATAATACCAATAACTGGCTTTGCCCATTCTATGACATCAGCAGCCTTAGAATATAAAAATGAAGGATTAGTACTTGGAATAGGAGCCAATATCTTTAAATTAGCAGGTACCGTAATATTATATGGAGTAGTCTCTGTATATATATTTGGCTTAATTAGACTACTGGTAATAGGAGGTTAATATGACAATAAAATATAACAATGTCTTTATTGAAGACGCTTATACAATATGTGGTAATTATGAGAATGATGGACCACTATCAAAATATTTTGATAAAAAATATGAAAAAGATTTATACTTTGGTGAAAAATCTTGGGAGCAGGCTGAAGTACATTTATTAAAAGAAGCCAATACTAATATTTTAAAGAAAAATAAATTAAAAGAAGAAGATATCGATTTATTAATATCTGGAGATTTACAAAATCAGATCGCAGCCTCTAACTATATGGCTAGAGAATTTAATATCCCTTTTCTTGGTATATTTGAAGCTTGTTCAACTAGTGGGGAAGGACTAGCTATAGGAAGTACTTATATAGAAGGAGGTTTTGCTAAAAAAATATTAGTATCTACTTCAAGTCATAATATGGCTGCTGAAAAACAATTTAGAAATCCAACTGAATATGGAACACCTAAACCTAAGACTGCTACTTTTACTTCAACAGGAGGAGTAAGTATCTTACTTAGTAACAAAAAGAGTAAAGTTAAATTAGAATCCGCGACTATTGGTAAAGTAGTAGATATGGGTACTACAGATGTAAATCATATGGGAGCAGTAATGGCTCCAGCAGCAGGAGATGTAATATATAACCATTTAAAAGATACCAAGAGAGATATCTCGTATTACGATCTTATCTTAACAGGAGATTTAGGAATATATGGTAAGAATATACTTAAAGATTATATGATGACTAAATATAATATTGAGTTTAATGATAACTATAACGACTGTGGTACAATGCTTTATGATTTAGATAGACAACCCGTCCTAGCGGGAGCATCAGGACCAGCTTGCTTACCATTAGTAGTATTTAGTTATATATATAAAGAAATGTTAAAGAAAAAATATAAGAAAGTATTAATAGTACCAACTGGAGCTGTCTTTTCACCAACTTTTACATTTCAAAAAGAATCAATACCTAGTATAGCTAATGCTATTAGTTTGGAGGTAATATAATATGATGACTTATGTTTATGCTTTTCTATTTTGTGGTTTAGTATGTATGATAGCTCAGTTAATATTAGATAATACCAAACTAACCCCTGGTCATGTAACTAGTCTCTTTGTCGTAATAGGAGCTTTCCTTGATATAGCAGGTATCTATGATCGAATAGTTTTATATGCTGGAGCAGGAGCTCTAATACCAATTACTTCTTTTGGTCACTTACTAATCCATGGTGCTATGGAAACAGGCACTACTTTGGGACCACTTGGCTTAGCCTTTGGTATATTTAACCTAACATCCGCAGGTATTTCCATAGCCTTATTTCTTTCCTTTGTTTTAGCCTTAATATTTAAACCACGACATTAATTTATTCTATATGCACTCTAAGCCCAGGTCTTAGAGTGTTCTTTTTAGCTTGTAATCTAAAAAGAAATATCAACCATATCTATTATATATAAGCCAAAAATTATATATTAAAAATAAAAAAAAGTAACAAAAAATACCATTTTTGTGTTATAATAATACACGAAGTGATTAATTATTATGTATTTAATTTATGAGGAGGTTTTATGGATACATTTAAAAAGTTAAATTTAATTGAAAAAAGAAAAATGGCAATTGAAGAACTAGTTAATTATTATGCAGAATATAGAATCTATTGTTATAACAAAGGAGATAAATTAAAAGGAATTGAACTTAGAAAAAAGATTCACCCATTAATTAATCTAATATTAAAAATAGATGAAGTATTATCTAAAGAAGAAAATATAATTGTTGCTAATGAAAATAAAGCCAAAGAAGGTGTACCAAAAATATTTGCTTGCACTCATATAGGTGGTAATGATATACAAAGAACATTCCAAATCATTAAAGAGCCAGCCTATCTAATGCTAGGAGATCCTGGAATTCTATATAAGATGCCAATCTATCAAGGACTAAAAATGAATGGTGTTATACCATTAGAAACCAAAAATAAAATAGATCGAAAAATTGCTTATAATAGATCAATAGAATTACTAAATAATGGAGGTAATCTTCTAATATATCCAGAAGGAGCATGGAATGTAACACCAAATGTCATAGTAATGAAAACATTTGTTGGAACTGTCAGAATGGCTAAAGAAGCTGGTGTTCACATAGTTCCAATCGCAGTAGAACAATATGGTAATAAATTCTATTTTAATATAGGAGAGAACTACGGTATTGCTAAGAACACTACCAAAAGTGAAGCAGAACTAAATCGCGAATTAAGAGATAAATTAGCAACATTAAAGTGGCAATTATTAGAATCACAACCTTCACTTCAAAGAAAAAATGTACCAGAAGGATATATTCATGAATTTCAAAAAGAAATAGTAGAAAGATGTAACTATGGTTATGGTTTCTCTTTAGAAGATGCTATAAGTGAGAGTTTTCATGATAAAACAATTATTAATGAAGAAGAAGTATTTAGTTTTTTAGATAATTTAGATATTAATATAAACAATGCATTTTTATTAAGAAGTCATTCAAAAACATTAAAAAGATAAAGAGAGGTAAAAAATATGCAAGCAATTATATTGCAAATAGTGGGGTTACTTATAATTACAACTTTAATAGTATTGTTTTATTCAAAACCAAATATTGAAAGTGTTGAAACAAAAACATATGCTAAATTAATAGGTTTAAATTTCTTATTTTTAGTAGTAGGTATCTCAACATATATCGTAGCCAAATTAATAGGCAACTTTAATTTAATAAACATTTTACAAAAAACATATATGAGTATTTTAGCATTACTTAATTTATACTCAATGTTTTATTGTATATCAATTTATGACAAAGAAGAAAAACTATCTAATTTTAAAAAAATATTATTATCTATTACCATTATTTCAATATTACTTATAATAGCGTTACCATTAAATGTTATTTTTGAAGGAGATTTATTAGATGGTGAAGGATTATCTTATGATGTTGCCTTATGGCATACAATTTTAAGTTTTACTTTCTTTTTAATAATTACCTTATATCTCTTAATAAAAAAGTATTCACTTAAAAAGATATCTCCATATATAATATTGATAATACTTTATTTAATAGGTTTCTTAATAAGAAGCTGCTATAAAGAACTAATATTCGAAGGTTTCTTTTATGCATATATTTTATTTATTATGTATAACACTATAGAAAATCCTGATGTAAAAATGGCTAAAGAATTAGCCTTTCAGAAAAAATTAGCAGATGAATCTTCTAGAAAAACATTAAGTTTGATAGAAGATATGTCTGAAGAGTTAAAATCTTCAGTTAAAGATTTAGAATTAATTAGTAACACTAAAATAGATAAAAATAATATTAAAGAATTAAATAATGTTTTATCTTCATTTCAAGAAAATTCAGTTAAATTAAATGATAAAATATCTAGTATTCTAGATCTAGCAGTAGTTAAAAGCGAACCAAGAATAGTAACATATAAATATGAAACATTAGATATGTTAGATAAATTAAAGCAATTTCTAGAAATAGAAAAGGAAGATAAGATTAAATTAGAAATGAAAATTAGTAATAAATTGCCTTTAGTATTATATGGTGATGAGGCCGGAATAATAAAAGTAGTTTTATATTTCTTTGATTTAGTTTCATCTATATTAAGTAAAAAGAATATATTACTAGAAATAGACGATATTAAAGTAGGTAACTTTGCAAAATTAAGGTTTAAATTTATAACTAATGATAAATCTATTCTAAACTATGTAGTAGAAGATAAAAAGACAAAAAAGCTCAAATTAAAGATAACAAACAGTATTAATTATGAAATAATAAATAATTTATTAGATAAAATGAATGGTAATATAACTATAATCAAAGATAAAGACAATATTAATTTAATATTAAGTATTAATCAAAGATTAATAAGCGAATATGATATAATAAGCAAAAAAGAAGAAAATAGAAATATCAAAATTAAATATCATAATTATAGTGGTAAAAAACTTCTACTAGTAGATAATAACAATTTAAAACTCAAGGAAATGAAAACACTATTAAAACCATATAACATTGATGTAACAGTAGCACAAAACTTAGAAGAAATGGGAAGTAAATTAAGTGAAGATGAAATCTTTGACATGATTATTATTGATGATATTATTCCAAATTTTGAAATAGATAGTTTTGCAAAAGAAATCATTAAAGATCAAAATGGTATTTTAAATTATATTAAGAAACAAGCAAAATATAATATTGCAACAATTATAATGGTAACTCCTAATAATAAAAGAATTGAAGAACAATATATTAAATATGGATTTAATGATTATATTATAAAACCGGTTAATAAGGAAAATATTGATAAAATATTAAATAAATATTTCAAAGCAAAAGAATGAGTTAAATAGCTTATTCTTTTTTATATAATAAGAACTTAGTACCTATTATAATGTTTACAATTTATTAATTAAATCTCATGCTGGAGAAGATAGGACAAAGCATGGAAATAAAAGATATAAATGAAATTAATTACTATATTGATATAGATATATTATAAAGAGTGTTACAACCAGTACAAAATAATTAATTTGCTCAAATATATCTAAAAAAGTCAACCAGTGGTTACCCAATTTAATTTTGTCTCATTATTAACTAAATTTTTTTAATGTTATTTATTTATTTTTAATCATATGCTATAATTTTATTATAGAAAGGAGTGTAAAGAATGGAAAAAAATAACAAGACAGTCATAATATTACTTATAATTATTATTGCTATATTATCAGCACTATGTGTTTTATTTGCAACAGGTACAATTACTTTTAAATCTTATGATACAAAGGTTAATAATCCAAATCAAAGTACTGATAACAATTCAGAAACAAAAAATATTAAAACAGAAGATATTAAAGAAATTTTTAAAGTAGCATATAATTATTATGAATTACCAGCAGTTTACTGCGGAAAAACAGAAGGTGAAATCGTAGAAATAAATGGAGTATCTAGAAAAGCATCAGCAGAATTTACTACATATGATGAAATGCTTAAATCATTAAAGAAATATATGAGTATCGAAGTAATCGCCGGTAAATCTCCATGGAGTGCTACTGCTAAAGAATACTACTTAGAAAAAGATGGAAAGTTATATTGTAATGAAACTAATAAAGGATACATTTATAATTGGGGAAATGTAGAAATAGAAATAACAAATCAAAGTGCTAATAAAGTAGATTGTGTTGCTACAATGGAATTAATAGATCCAGATAATAATAAAACATATGATAAAATTAATATAACATTAGAATTAAAAGATAATAACTGGATTATTACTTCGTATAAAAAATAAATAAAAGTTGAGGTGAATATAAGCCTTAACTTTTTAATTATAATTTCAAATAATAAGTAATAAACTAATAATAAGTATATAATTTATGCTTATATATAATACAAAATATTGTTAGTTTTAAGACTAAAACTAGGCTTAAAACTATTTATGAAGACTACTATTAGGCTTCATAAATAAAGAAAAAAGAGAAAAAACAAAAAAATAGTTGTCTAAACCATATAAATTATGGTATAATTAGGTAGATGTCTTCGGGAGGAGGAGTTAAAATGGCAAAGAAGAATGAAAACAGAGTATTAGTTTCTTTGATGTGTGAAGAGTGTAAAAATATTAATTATACAGAAGAAAAAAACAAAAAAAACACTCCAGAGAAATTAGAATTAAACAAATATTGTAAACATTGTCGTAAGACCACTAAACATAAAGAAACAAAGAAATAGGAGGTAAATTAAATGATTAATGTAAATGATTTCAAAAATGGTCAAACAATTAATTATGATGGCAATCTATACCAAGTATTAGATTTTAACCATGTAAAGCCAGGTAA
>ULYB01015005.1_pt1 | contig 10732 bp, 9 predicted proteins | sample 1961761 | NCBI WGS metagenome assembly ULYB01 (sample SAMEA4835852, study PRJEB28245) | human gut metagenome | biome: gut microbiome; material: fecal sample | place: Denmark | collected 2008
TGCTGTACGCGGACTGGAAGCAGGGCCGCGCCGACCTTTCAGTTACAAAGCACTGCGCACGGCTGATATCACTCGGCTTTGAGGAGGACATAAAATACTGCTTCAGCGAGGACATAACCGAAGTCGTACCGGTATATGAAAACGGCGTGATAAGGTGAAGAGCGGATAGATAAATAGGGAAATTAAAAGCAGGGTATTACCCTGCTTTTTTTTGCTTCTTCTGAAAATCCGCCTTACAGCTTCATCAGCGCATCGTAGAGCGCCTCGAGCCCATCGCGCGTATAATATTCTATCGTTATCTTGCCCTTCTTTTCGTTGCCGTCTATGGTCACCTTTGTGCCAAGATGCTCCCTGAGCTTTTCCTGGGCAACGTACATGTCGTTGGTTTGGCGGACGCGCTTCTTCTTTGATTCGCGCTCCACCTTGTCAAGCTCTGGATTGGTAAACTTGGTGGCCTTGCGCTCTATCTCGCGCACGGACCAGCCGTTTATGGCGGCGTCGCCCGCAAGCCTTCTTACGGCGGCCTCGTCCTTTATGGCGGCAAGCGCCCTGCCGTGGCCCGCGCTGAGCTTGCCTTCCTTCACCATGTCCTGCACGCTGTCCGGCAACGAGAGCAGCCTCAGGCTGTTTGCTATTGCGGGGCGGCTCTTGCTCAGGCGGGAGGAAACCTCCTCCTGCGTAAGGTCGTGCTGCTGCATGAGGAAGCGTATGGCGGCGGCCTCCTCTATCGGGTTCAGGCTTTCGCGCTGAAGATTTTCTACAAGAGCTATCTCCTGAATTTCGGCATCGTCAAACTGCTTCACTATTACGGGTACAGTTTTGAAGCCGGCAAGCCTTGCCGCGCGGAAGCGGCGCTCGCCCGCGACTATGGTATATCTGTCCCCATTTTGGTGCACTATTATGGGCTGCACCATGCCGTGCCGTTTCAGGCTCTCCGCAAGCTCGTTAAGCCTTTCTTCATCGAATGTTTTCCTCGGCTGGTCGGCATTTGTGTCTATCATGTATATGTCCGCCTGCACAACGCCCTCCGGCGGAGTGGCGGTAAAATCGCCAAGCAGCGCGTCCAGCCCGCGCCCAAGCTTCTTCATTGCCATTGCTTATTTCTCCTTTCCCACAAGCTCCCGCGCCAAGGCATCGTAGGCCTTTGCGCCGACGGATTTGGGGTCGTATTTATTGATGGGCATGCCGAAACTCGGCGCCTCGCCAAGGCGCACGGAACGGGGAATTATGGTATCGTATACCTTATTTTTGAAGAATTTCTTCACCTCAAGCACCACCTGCTCGGAAAGATTGGTGCGCGCATCGAACATGGTGAGCACAACGCCCTCCACCGCAAGCTTGCTGTTAAGATGCGTGCGCACAAGCTTTACGGTGTTCATAAGGTCGCTCAGGCCCTCCAGCGCATAATATTCGCACTGTATGGGCGCAAGCAGCGTATCGGCCGCGGTAAGCGCGTTTATGGTAAGCAATCCCAGCGACGGCGGGCAGTCTATGAATATATAATCATAATTTTTGCGCACCTTGTCCAGCGCGCGCTTCAATACCGTTTCGCGGGCAAGCGTGTTTACAAGCTCCACCTCCGCACCCGAAAGCTCCTTGCGGGCGCATATCAAATCAAGCCCTTCGGTGGGGGTCTTTACGGTGGCCTCGGCCGCGCTCACGCCGTTTATCATAACGTCGTATATGCTGTGCTCCGGCGCTTCCTTATCAACGCCAAGGCCGCTGGTGCAGTTGCCCTGCGGGTCAATATCTATGCACAGCACCCTTTTGCCCAGCGCCGCAACGCATGCGGAAAGGTTGACTGTGGTGGTGGTCTTCCCCACCCCGCCCTTCTGGTTTGCAATGGCTATTATCTTGGACATGCTTTCCTTATCTCCCTCAGCTTTGCTTCGTCCGCCTCTATGTGCAGATCCATAAGTATTTCATCGTAATATTCGCCGTCAACGCACATTCTGCCGCGGTGGCGGCCTATTTCCTCAAAACCGAAGCGCTTATACAGCGCGATGGCGCGTTCATTGTCCGCATACACGCCGAGTTCAACGTTTTTAAGCGATGCTTCCTTCGCAAGCTCTATCAGCATTTCCATTATCGCGGAGCCAACGCCTATGTGCCAATACTTTTTTCGCACACTCAACGCAATTTCCCCCGTGTGCGCCAGCCTGCGGCGCGGATAACAGCCAAGGCTGAATATGCAGGCAAGCTCGCCGTTTATACGGCCGCCGTACACGCCGCCGCGCTCCTGCTTCAAATTCTCCTCCAATATTAGGCGCTCCTCTTCCTCGCTTATGCCAAGGCCGTTTTCATCCATCAGCAGAAAATGCGTCTCCCCGCCGACTATTTTAAGGTATTCCAGTATTTCCGCCGCGTTTTCGCCCCGCGGACGGAATATTTGCAGCACGCTGCCATCGCGCAGCACGATGTTTTTTTCCATTGCCAGACATCTCCGTTTTGTGATATTTCCCTATTATTATATAAGATAATCCCTAATAACACAATGACTCAATGCCGCATTGTTTCACGTGAAACATTATAAACGGATAAATTCTGCAAAAAGATGGATTATAAAGAACGGCTTTGGCATAAAAAAGGCGCCGCGGGGAAAATGGCGGCGCCTGACAACACGGCATGGGCGGCCTTGGGGAGGGAATCGAAGGCAAAGCCCATGCCAAAGATTATATCTTGAGTTTACTTCCCGTCCCGTATCCTTACGGCAGCCTTACTCACGGCGGGAATAAGCGCGGCTATTACGCACAGTATGGTATCCACGCCGATTGTGGTGAAGTTATACATGAACGAATACGCCCACGCGTTGGCGTAGCCCGCCTCCGCAGCGGAATCGGCAAAGAATATCGCCCCGCTGAGCACGCCGCACAGCATGCGGCAGAAGCCGCCAACGCCCGCGCCAAGGGCAAGGCTTTTGGGGAAGAAGCCCGCAAGGCCGAGCACCGTGAAGGAAAGGAAATAATCCAGCACGAACTGAACCGGATGCACAACATACGCGCCCTGCACCACCTGCAAAAGGCTATACGCAAAGCCCGCCAGCAGGCCGGCTGCGGGGCCGTACATCCACGCGAACACGAATATGGGCAGCATGGAGAACAGCGTTATGCTGCCGCCCATGGGCATGGAGAACAGCTTGATATAGCTGAGCACGAACGCAAGCGCTATGCACAGCGCGCCCTGCACCAGCATACGGGTGGTAAGCTTATTGCCCTTTTTCTCAACTGTCGGCGCGGCATTGACGTGCTTTTTATTCAGCACCGCAAGCACCGCTATCAGCGCGGCGACCGCCACGATGGCGCCTATGAACATCCAAAGTTCCGTACCCTCAAGCTTTGCAAGCTTTTTAAGAAGTACAAATTCCATTCTTGTTAAAACCTCCGTGTGTTTCTTTTGAAAAAAGAAAAATCTCCGCAATTCTTTGCGGAGAAACCGGACGGCATTTTCGCATGCGCCAAATCTATTCTCTCCGCTTCCCTACGCCGGCATTATCCGTACAGGTTCCAAGGGTATATCTCAGCCTGAAAACAAGCTCCCCCAGCGGGTGATTATTCTCTTTTCGCCGCTATATTAGCACGTTTGTGAAGAAATGTCAATCCGTGCCTTTTGGTGCGCTTTATAAACTTTCTGCAAAAACAAGGGGACGCATCGCGTCCCCTCAACTTTACGATCTCTCACGCTCACCCGCCGTCAGGTGGATTTCACATTGCTCAAGCAATATTTCATTACGCTTCAGCGCAATTTCACCCTGCGTAAGCAGGATTTCACTGCGGGCGTAAGCCCGCTTATCCTTCGTACGTAAAGAATCCGAAATGCTCCGTGCCGTTCATAAGGGCAAAGCGGCCGAGCGTGGTGGGTATCTCCCCCGCCTCTCCGCTAAGCTTGTAATAATCGGGCCACCAGCTCAGGAATTCGCTGTTCAGTCCGTCCAGCGCAGTATCGGGCATATAGAACACGAAATCCGTGCCGTTTTCCATGCCGTGTGCGTCGCTCAAAACAAAGCGTACCTCATCCTCTATCCATTCCGCGCCCATGCTTTCGTCCTTTGTCAGTTCCTCAAGCGTCATGGCATAGGAATGATCGTCTATCTTGGTCACGTTTGCAAACTTACCGGAGAATTTGCAGTAATACACTGTTCCTTTGGGGTATTTTTCGCTGTTCTCAATCATTTCGCTGTCGTGGTATTCGCCGGTGAATGTGCCGTCCGCGTTCAGCGTGATCTCTGTCCCCCATGCGCCCGCGCCGCTTGCGAATATCATGTTCAGTGGATCGTCGCCTATGGGCAGCGCAGCCGCGGCGTTGTCCGTCTCCGCGCTCTGAGTTTCGGCAGGGGCGATCTCGGCGGGTGCCGTCTCGGCAGGGGCCGCGGTAGGCTCGGCAGTGACTACGACCTCCGGCGTGGTATTCGGTTCTGCGGTGTTCACAAGCACGGTGCAGCCCGTAAACATTGCCGCCGCCAGTGCCGCGCAGGTAAATGCGGTTATTATCCGCCTTAGCTTTTCATTCATTTTTTGCTCTCCTTATCCGGCGCGGTAATGCCCGCGCTCAATTCGGTCTATAATAATATGCTTATGTGCTGATTTTATCAATACATAAGCATATCTGTTTCAAGTTTGTTTACAACCTTGCGTCCTCTTCCCGCCAGGTTTGCAGCAGCGTATCCGCGGTTTTGTTCAGCTCTTTTTCCAGCGTGCGGAAACGGCTCAGCAGCTTTTTGCCTTCCGGAGTGACCTCCGCCGCGCCGCAATTACGCATCTCATATCTTCAAACATATTATTCACCGGCCTCCGCGCCGAATTGTTTCACGTGAAACATTCTTCCCGCGCGAAATTTATTTAAGCTTTATTATGAATATTCCCGGCATAAGGCCGCCCGCTTCGGTGCGCGTTTCCGTCACCAGTTTAAGCTTGGGCCGTTCGCGTATCAGCTTCTTCAGCAGCGTGAATTCCATAGTATAAAGTATAGCCACGCCGTCCTCGTTCAGCCATTGCGGCAGCCGGTCCAGCAGCCCCGCGTACAGCCTTTCGTTGTTTGCATGCGTCCCCACGCGGTTGCCGAAGGGAAGGTTTGCGACAATCTCGTCATACGGGCGCTTCGCTTCAAAGCGCAGCATGTCGTTGCATATGAACTTGGCCTTTGATCCCGCGTTTTCCGCGTTTTTGCGGGCAATGTCTATTGCCCTATGCGCAATGTCAACGCCCGTAAGGCTTGCCGCGGGCGCAAGCTTTTCCCGCTCAATAAGCAGCGTGCCGCTGCCGCAGCAGGGGTCCAGCACCCTTGCGTTCACCATCATGTGCTCCATGGCATACCGAAGCACAGCGGCCGCCGTTGCGGGATGTATGCTTGCGGGCAGGGCCTCGGTACGGTAGTCGAATCTATCATCGCAAAAAACTCTCGGGTGCAGAAACGCATCCGCGCGGCCCTGTTCATTTATTTCAAATATAAGCTCCGCTTCATAGTCGCTCGGCGCGTTCACAAGCTTTTCGCTGTCTATCACGGCGGCTATCGCGCGGCTTTGCGCCGCCCTGTCCTTCACTTCGCCCCTCAGTTCAATTCTGTATCCGTAGGGCGGCTCGCCGTTGCAGCAGTTTTCAAAGAATTCGCGCATAAAGCGGCCGCATTGCAGCAGCTGCTTCGCGTCGTTAGCGTCCATGTCCCGCGCTATGGGCATCAATATGCTCTGCATGCTCCTAAGGCGCATCAGCTTATCTATATCCTTTGTTTTTATAAAGGCGCTGTTGCCCCTGTGCGCATAGGGTTCAAGCTCCTCTTCCTCCATGTCGTAAAGCAGGGAGCCTACCAGCCTGTCCGGCGCGCGGAGCTCAAATTCATACTCCGTATCGAGCGCGCGGAATGCGTGATGCGCAATTTTCGTAAGCTTACGCCTTGCGCTGTGGAGTGCGTCCGTCTCCTCGGCAAAGTGGCGCTTTTCGCTTTCGTCCTTTGCGGCGGGAACGGTGTATTTTTCAAGGAAAGCCTTGGCCTCCTCCCCGCCTATCGCGCCTATTGAAAGAATAATGCTCGGGCGCACAAAGCGCGTCTGCTCCCGCCCAAGCGCGTCAATGAGCCGCGGCGCGTCCGCTTCCCTTTCAAGCGCTCCCATCAGCCGCGCCGTGTTTTTTCTAAGCTTAGCGTCGTCAGATAAAAGCATGGCGCAGAAGCGTTCGTTTTCGTCCGCATTGCAAAGCTTATCCGCCATAGCTTCGCGGAATTTTTTCTGCTTTGCCAGTCTGCATAAAAACGCGCCAGCCGCCGCATTGCTTTCTTTTATATACAGCGCCCACGCCGGCTCAAACGCCTGCTCCGCCTTGGCGGCAAGCTTTTCCGGCCCGTTGGGCTCATTCAGTATTTTCAGCGCCTTTTCGCGGCTCATGTAAATCATTTTTTGCTCCTTTTGGCGGCTTCGGCGCGTATAATGTCCAGCACCTCGTCCGTGCCGTCCGCCTTGGCGTCCGCGCTCATTGTGGCTATGAAGGAAAGCCGCCTGTCGTAAAGATCGTTCACGCTGTCAAGGAGCGTATCCGCATTAAGCTGCTCCTGCTCCAGCACCATTGCGTAGCCCTTGCGGGAAAAATAGCCCGCGTTTTGAATCTGGTCGCCCCTGCTTGCGCTCAGCGGCAGCGGAATGAGCAGCATGGGCTTGCACAGCGCCAAAAACTCAAACACCGCGTTCGCCCCCGCGCGGGAAATAACAACGTCCGTCGCGGCAAAAACGTCGCTCAGTTCCTTCGATATGAATTCATATTGCTTGTAGCTTGCGCTGTCCAGCTCCTTTTCCGCCTTGCCCGCGCCACATATATGCACAATGTCGAACGTGCGCTCAAGCTTGGGCAATGCCGCGCGCACGGCGCTGTTTATTGCCGCCGCGCCAAGGCTGCCGCCCATTATCATAAGCACGGGCTTTTCCCCGTCAAAGCCAAGGAAGTCAAGGCCGCGCTGCTTATCGCCCTTGTAAAGCTCCGGCCGTATGGGAGTGCCGGTATGCACGCCTTTTTCACCGGTGAATTTGAGCGTATCTTCAAACGTTACGCAGATTTTGTCCGCAAAGCGGGAGTTTATTTTGTTCGCAAGGCCGGGAGTATAGTCGCTTTCGTGCGTAACCACCGGCACGCGGCATTGGCTTGCCGCAATAACCACCGGCACGCTCACGTATCCGCCCTTTGAAAACACTACGTCCGGATCGATTTTGCGTATAATGCGCCGCGCCTCGCCTATGCCTTTAAGCACCTTAAACGGCGTTGCAAGCGTTTTCAGCGAAAAATATCTCCTCAGCTTGCCCGCGCTTATTTCATGATAAATAATATAGTCCTTGCCGGCCATCAGCTTTTTTTCTATGCCGTCCGCCGTGCCGATATAATGTATCTCGTATCCCTCGCTCAAAAGCTGGGGGAAAAGCGCCATGTTCGGCGTAACGTGTCCGGCGCTGCCGCCGCCCGTGAATACGATTCGTTTGTTCATTGCTCCTGCCTTTCGTAAAACCGTATTTTCCGTTCATAATATGCTCATTCGCCCCATAAGTATATCATTTACGGAACCTTTGGGCAAGAATCCCCTACTTCCCCACGCAGAAGCGGGAGAATATCCTTTCTATCACGTCAGCCGTTACCTCGCGGCCCGTTATTTGGCCAAGGGCATAGAGCGCGGTGCGTATGTCCGCCGCGGCAAGGTCGGTGCCCATTGCGGCGTCCGCGGTTTCAAGGGCGGCCTTCGCCTCCGCAAGGGCGTGTATGTGGCGGGAGTTGGTAACAAGCGCGCTCTCCGCCTCCTTGGTGAGCAGCAGCGCCGCCATGCGCTCCTTCAGCGCGTCAAGCCCTTCGCCCGTTACGGAGCTTACGGCTATTGGCGAAAGCGCGGCGCAGTTTTCATCCATTGTAAAGCCCTGCTTGTCCGCCTTGGTAAACAGTATCAGGCATTTTCTGTATTCGCCCCGCTTTGCGGCGTCTATCAGCGCGCGGCTTTCTTCATCGATGGGTTTCGTGCCGTCTATTGCAATAAGTATAAGGTCGGCCCGCTCGCCCGCCTTCCTCGCCCGCTCCACGCCTATGCGCTCCGCCTCGTCCGCGCCTTCGCGTATGCCCGCCGTGTCCGTTATGCGCACGGGTGCGCCGCATATATCAAGCGTTTCCTCAAGCGTATCGCGCGTTGTGCCGGGTATGGAGGTAACAATCGCCCGCTCCGTGCCCATCAGAGCGTTGAAAAGGCTCGATTTGCCGGCGTTCGGCGCGCCCAATATGGCTACCGCCGCCCCTTCGCGGAATATCCGCGCCGCGTTGCCGCCGCGTATCAAATAATCAAGCTTATCTATTATGGGCGCAAGTTCACTACCGAGTGCGGATACCGTGTCCTCCTCCAACTCGTCCGGATAATCAAGCGCAGCCTCAACGCCGCTGAGTATATCAATAAGCCTGTCCTCTATATCCTTTATGCCGCTGCCTATGCTGCCCGCAAGCTGCTCCTCCGCCATGCGCGCGCCCTGCTCCGTAACGGAGCTTATAACGTCCATAACGGCTTCCGCCTGGCTTAAATCAAGCTTGCCGTTCATGAACGCCCGCTTTGTGAACTCCCCGCCCTCGGCCGGGCGCAGGAAGCGGGAAAGCACACTAAGCGTCCGCTTGGCTATTACGCGGCTGCCGTGTATGTATATTTCCGCCATGTCCTCGCCGGTATAGGTTGCGGGGGCCTCAAGGAAGCAGGCCATTGCGGAATCTATCGTTTCCCCGCTTTCGGAATCTATAACATGGCCGTAGTTCATAACGCGGTGCTCCGGCGCGTTTTTGCAGCGGAAAACCCGCCCAAGCGCAGCATATGCTCCGCTTCCCGTTATGCGCACTATTGCTATCGCCCCGCCCACAGGCGAGGACAGCGCGAATACAGTATCCTCACTCATCCTTTATGTTGCCCTTCCCTATGTCCCTTGTTATCTTTTCCAGCATCTTCGGTTCGTTATCCTGCGGCTTGCAGGCGCAATGCATAAGCAGCGCGCGTTTCACTTCCCCCACCCGCGGGCAGGGGCGTATGTTCAGCCAGCGGCAAATGTCCTGCCCCGTGCATTTCAATTCCTTTTCGGTAAAGGGAGCGTTTTCGGCCTGCATTTCGGCATATACGCGCTTCCAGCGCTCCGCCGTGTCCACCCGGCCCAGTTCTATGCCGCTGCCGTGAACGTCCGCTTCGCGTATAAGAATAAGCTTTTGCGCGCCGTCCCGCCCAAGCTCCACAAATTTCTTTTTTATCTTGCGCACGCGCGTTTCGCCCTTCAGGTCAAACATATGCCACCGCACCAGCGTAACCACTTCTTCCCTTAGCGCGGCAGGGGCCTTGAGCCTTGTCAAAACGTCGTTCGCTATGCGGGCTGAATACATCTCGTGCCCATGCATGGAGCCGTGGTCATAAAACGCGGTGGCCTTGCCCGTATCGTGCAGAAGCATTGTCCACCTAAGCACCAGCTCCGGCGGCACGGCCGCGCACGCCCTTAGGTTATGCTCCATAACGTCGTATTTATGGAAATCCCGCCTTTGCTTAACGTCGTAGCATATTTCAAGCTCCGGCAGCAGTACCTCTATCGCCCCGCTTCGGTGCAAAAGATGCAGCGCGCCTATAAGCGCATCGTATCCCGCGCCGTAGGCCGTGTCCGCCATTATAAGCTTGCACAGCTCGGCATATATCCTCTCCGGCGAAATATCCTTCAGCCCTTCGCGGCTTGCGTATGCGGCGGCAAGCGTGTTTTCATCCGCTTCAAAGCCAAGCTGCCCCGCAAAGCGGCACAGCCGCAGTATTCTCACCCCGTCGTCCCGCATTATCAGCGCGGGGTCGGGATTTGTGGCGCGGAGTATCCGCTGCTCTATATCCTCAACGCCGCCTGTGGGGTCTGTTACCTCCTTTGTGAGCGGGTCAAGGTAAATGGCGTTCACGGTAAAGTCCCGCCTGAACGCGTCCTCCTCAAGCGTTGCCGCGAAGCTGACCTCGCTTGGCCTATGGCTGCCCGTGCCGTCGTAACGCTCAGTACGGAATGCGGCGTATTCAAAGCTCATCCCGCCCATAACTATGTCCAGCGTGCCGAACGCCGCGCCCTTTTTGCGGCACTCTATGCCCCGCGCGGTAAGCATGGCTTCAACATCCTCTATCCTGAGCGCGCTGCAAACGTCTGTGTCGTTCACGGGGTAACCCAGCAGGCAGTTGCGCACCATGCCGCCCACGGCGTACAGCCGCGCCCCGTTTTCACTGAATATCTCCGCCAATGCGGCAAGCTGCGGAGCAATGGTAAAATCGTGCATGTGACCTCTCATAAAAAATAGCTTATATTATCTTACCATTTTGGCGGGTGGAATACAAATGGGATAAAGGGGAGTGGAGAGTTACCGCTAACCAAAAGGCTCCACCGCTTGCGGGGGAGCTGTCTGTGAGCGATAGCGAACAGACTGAGGGGGAACAGTAAAATAGCTTGACATCTTTGAGCAGCACCCCTTTCGGCCACTCACTTCGTTCGTGTCCACTTTCCCCGCTTGCGGGGACAGCTTTGGGTTAGTGCTATAACAAGCCTCCCTGTCGAGGGAGGTGGATGCGAGTGCAACGAGCAGACGGAAGGAGTCATAAGCAGCTTGCAGCTCTTTGTCTGTTTCAACCCCTCAGTCGCCTTGCGGCGACAGCTCCCCGTTCGGGGAGCCTTTTGGGTGGCACTATGTGCCAAGATATAGGAGTTAACGCTCCGGTTGGAACAAGGTCGCCTTACTCACTG
>ULYB01073273.1_pt1 | contig 10544 bp, 8 predicted proteins | sample 1961761 | NCBI WGS metagenome assembly ULYB01 (sample SAMEA4835852, study PRJEB28245) | human gut metagenome | biome: gut microbiome; material: fecal sample | place: Denmark | collected 2008
GGCACACGGTCGAAAAAATATTTCTAAAAGACAAACACATAAACTACTGCACAGGCTGCGGTATATGTAGCATGTACGGCAAGCCTTGTCCGCAAAAAGACGATGCCGCCGAAGTGATCGAAAAAATGATTGCCGCCGATGTCATAGTCATGGCAACGCCCGTCTATTTCTATACAATGAGTGCACAGATGAAAACCCTCATCGACCGTTGTTGCGCCCGCTACACAGAAATTACAAACAAAAATTTTTATTTCATCGTAACGGCCGCCGAACCGAATATCCCGGCTATGGAACGCACGATTGACGGATTCCGAGGATTTCTCGACTGTCTCGAAGGAGCTCGTGAAAAAGGGATTATCTATGGAACCGGGGTATGGAAAGTCGGAGATATAGAAGGAAAACCCGTTTTGAAAGAAGCTTATGAAATCGGGAAAAAAATTTAGAAGCTGTTTTAAATTTATTCCGAGACAGATTGAGCCTATGTTGAAGCAGATTGGAGTTCGAGATTTTTGTCAATAGCCCGCTATTGACAAAAATCAAGGGATTCAAGATGCGAGACAGGGGCTCAATATGGCCGGAACATACCTGCCTGCAATGATAATATTATTTCTCTATAAATTTAAAACAGCTTCTTAATAAACAATCAAATAATTATGACGAACAAAATAATATTAATCATGATGTTGCTCACATGCCTATCCATTCCCGCTCAGAAAAAGGGGATCGATGAGAAAATACTTGTCGTCTATTTCTCTCACAGCGGTAATACCCGCACCGTTGCAGAACAAATTACCCGATCGACCGGAGCCGACTTGTTCGAAATACAACCCCAAGAAGCCTATCCCACCGACTACCATTCAGTCGTGGATCAAGCTAAAAAGGAGATAAACACCAATCATCGCCCTGCGCTGAAAAACGATGTACAAGATTTCGATAAATACGACATAATATTCGTCGGCTCGCCCAACTGGTGGAGCACCATAGCGCCACCGGTGGCTACATTCTTGGAAAGACACGATTTCTCAGGAAAAACCATCGTTCCTTTCATGACTCATGGAGGAGGCCGATTCGGGCATTCTATTTCCGACATGAAGAAATTATGCCCCGATGCATCTTTCTTAGAAGGTTTGGCAATCAGAGACAGTTATGTAAACGACAATTGTCAAGACGTAGTTAAATGGCTGCAAACACTAAAACTCCTTAAATGATTATGTTATGAAACAAAAAATAATTCTGATAATAGGAATATCTTTAAACTTAGCATTTGGTGTCGAAGCTGAAAACGATAAAAAAGATACGACGATGGACAGAATAGAAACATGTAAACAAAATTATACCCGATTGTTCGGTGGTGAAGCTCTCACAGGGAAAGGAAGCGACCCCGAGTTGATGGATATACTTCAAAAATTCATTTTCGGCGAAGTATTCGAAACCAGTTCTCTCGACCACAAAACCCGCGAGATGATTACGTGTGTCACCTTAGCCTCCATGCAAACACTCCCCCAGTTGAAATCCCATGCAGCAGCGGCACTCAACGTAGGAGTATCTCCGATAGAATTGCGCGAAGCCATCTATCAATGCGCCCCATTTATCGGATTCCCCAAAACATTGAATGCCATTTCGACAATTAATGAAGTCTTTCAAGAAAAAGGAATCCCTTTACCTCTGGAAGCACAAGGAACGGTGAATGAAGACAACCGATACGAAAAAGGGAAAGAGATACAATACCCCCTATACGGCGACGAAATAGCCCGAACATTTAGTAACTTACCCGACGAAATGAATGAAAGTCTCCCTCGGTTTCTCACCGAAGTAGGTTTCGGCGATTTCTATACCCGTTCTGGACTCGACATCAAAACAAGGGAACTACTTTCTCTTTGTGCATTAGCAGCTATCGGAGCCGAATCTCAAATACATTCGCACAGCAAGGGCAATATCAAGGCTGGAAACGACAAAGCCACCCAAATCGCAGCGATGATACAATGCCTTCCCTACATAGGATTTCCAAATGCGTTGAATGCGATTCGTATTATCGACGCTTTATAATACATTACAAAGAAATAAGATTTGAAGAAAACGATCCAATCTTAATTCTCTCTGAGGCCTATCCGATAAAAAGCGGGAAAAGGGAAAGACATCTAAAAACGAAGTTTCGGGAAACGGATTCCAATCGTTATTCAAATCAGTCAAAAGGGACTACCCAATCGTCAGTTTGCACGGCTTCGAAGCAGAGGACGATTTGCTCGCGAGTAACTTTGTCCTCAGAGAGTGGCGGCAGTTCGTCCAAAGCGAAATAGGCACTACCCTGTGTTTCTATATTGGGACGGAACGAGCCGCCTTTGATTTCGCACAAGACAAAGGCTTTACATACGTTATAGGCATAGGGCGGCCGGTTATGGAGATTGCGATCTTGCAAAGCAAGCAGACGGACAGCCTCGACTTCGAGCCCGGCTTCTTCGAGCACCTCTTTTTCGGTATTGGTTTTGACGGTTTGGTTCACATCGACCCACCCTCCGGGCAACGACCACGTACCGTCCCTCTCCTCGACCAACAGGATTTTTCCGTCTTGAAAAATAGCAGCCCTCGTATCGAGTTTGGGAGTCTGGAATCCGGTCTCGCCACAAAAAAGATCCGTCACTCGTTCAAAAGACAATCCGGTCTGCCGACTCACTATCTCCGCCGAAATTTCGCGTATTCGTTGAAACCGCTCCAAATCGAACGGATCTTTTGAATAGGTCAAACCCGCTTGTGCAATAAACTGTAATTCCTTGGCCCAATCGAGCCATATCAAACTCTCCTCCTGACGTTTTTCCATGATACTCGTTTTGCTATTATACATATATTAAACGACAAATCCTGCCGAATAGTGTATAGGATAAACAGTCTCTTTCCCAAACCATACCACCGCTAACGACACGTATATGATATTTCTCTTGACTTTAAACGACATCAATACCTCCACCCTACGACCCCTTCTATATCTATTCTACCCAACCCCATGATGCTACGGGAAACGACAGTTAAAGAGTTATCAATGTTATTTTTTTCCTCGCAAAAAGGAGTATTTTGCGAATCAACACATCAAAAAACCGAGTTAAATTTTACTTTTTATTTTCTTGTCTTCTAAAAAATAAGTACGTTTACCAACGCAAAAAATTCATCAGATGATATTATCATAAGACTTATTATGGATATAAATACAACCCTTCAAAAGAAGTCGCTCGCGGAGGAAGTCTCCTCCCTAATCAGGGAACAAATAAACGACGGGAAATTGACCAAAGGAGAAAAGCTACCTACCGAACCTGAGTTAATGAAGCTGTTCGGCGTAGGTCGCTCCACTGTACGAGAAGCCATCAAAATGCTTGTAAACATGGGATACCTGAGTGTGCAACAGGGACGGGGTACTTTCGTGGAAAGCGTTACGGAAACCAATGAACCATTCCACCAACGATTGAAACGAGCAGACATACAGGAACTGCGGGAAGTACGGGACATCATCGAAGCTCCCATTGCCCGACTGGCCGCACAAAGGAGAACAAAGACCGATCTGGAAAATATGAAACAACATATCCAAGAAAGAGGAGAAGCCGCAAAATCGGGCGATGTCGGACGGTGTATCGCCGCCGACATAAATTTTCATAACTCGATAGCCCGGGCTACGCATAACGAGATATTGTCCGAGCTTTACCACAGCATGACGGTTCACCTTACCTCCGGATACGACTACATTTATGAGGACACCACTTATCTTATGAAATCGCAACCGCTACACGAAAGGCTGTTGCACCACATCGAAACAGGAAATATAGAGTCGGCCATGCGAGCGGCCAAACTATTATGGAAGGACGTAAACATAGAAAAGGAATCCGATGAAGAGCATTTTAATTAAACTCAAAGGGCATCCCCATGTCCAAAAAGGTACAGCCTATACAATATTGTTCGCCATGGGTTTTTGCCACCTATTGAACGATATGATTCAATCGGTTATCCCCGCCATGTATCCTGTCTTGAAAGATAATTTCGGGTTTACCTTCGCACAAATAGGCATCATCACACTGGTATTCCAACTGACCTCTTCCGTTTTCCAACCTTTTGTAGGACAATATGCCGACCGCCGACCTCAGCCCTATTCGTTGTCCGCTGGCATGTGTTTTACCCTAACGGGGTTATTGCTGCTTGCTTTCGCCTCGAACTTTTTCTTGATTCTCCTCGCTGTCGCGATTATCGGTTGCGGTTCTTCGGTATTCCACCCCGAAGCATCCCGAGTGGCACAAATAGCATCGGGGGGCAGGAAAAGTCTGGCCCAATCTATCTTTCAGGTCGGCGGAAACGGAGGAAGTGCTATCGGGCCATTACTCGCCGCATTGATTATTATTCCTTACGGGCAACATGCCGTCGGGTGGTTTTCAATCGCAGCATTGCTCGCCTCTGCCATACTGGTGCGGGTAGGATATTGGTACAAGCTGACGCTTTCCCAAACCGGAATGTCGCATCGAGCTCAACAAACGACAAGTTGTAATTTGAGTAAGAAAGCAATCCGCAATGCTCTGATTATTCTGGTAATCATGCTATTCTCGAAATACTTTTTTATCTCATGCATGACGAGTTATTTCACCTTCTTTTTAATCGAAAAATTCGGCATCACTGTACAACAATCGCAACTTTGCCTATTCGCTTTTCTTGCAGCACTGGCCATAGGGACTTTGCTCGGAGGGTTCATCGGCGACCGGTACGGACGAAAATACGTCATTCTTTTTTCTATCCTCGGTGCAGCCCCCTTCACACTCGTACTGCCATACCTCAATCTGTTTTGGACACTCGTCATAGCCGTTATCATCGGTTTTATCATCGCATCGGCCTTTTCTGTCATACTGGTCTATGCTACCGATTTAAAGCCGGATAAAGTAGGAATGATCTCGGGTATTTTCTTCGGACTTATGTTCGGCCTCGGAGGAATCGGTTCCGCATTCTTCGGCTGGCTTGCCGATGAAACGAGTATAGAATTTATTTTCAAAGTCAGTGCACTGCTGCCTCTATTGGGTATCATCGCCGGATTTTTACCTAACATAAAACCCTCAAATCGATAACAAGATGAAAGCAAAAGAAATATGACAGAATATTTTCAATACGGAGAAAAAGAACTCTCTTACTTGAAACAGAGGGACAAACGCCTGTCTGAAATCATAGACAAGGTAGGCTGGGTAAAAAGGAGAGTCATTCCGAACCTTTTTGCAGCATTGGTACATTCCATCGTAGGGCAGCAAATTTCAACAAAGGCTCATGAGACTATTTGGCAGCGGATACAATCTTCATTAGGAGAAATTACACCCCAAAGAGTCACAAGCCTGACCGATGAAGAATTGCAACGCTTTGGCATCTCATTCAAAAAAGTGACCTACATTAAACGCGCAGCCACAAAGATATTGAACGGAGAGTTCGACATTCACGGGCTTTACGACAAGACCGACGAAGAAGTCATCGAATGCTTGTCAAAACTCGACGGGATAGGCATATGGAGTGCCGAAATGCTCATGTTATTTTCCATGCAACGTCCAGATATTCTAAGTTATAGCGACCTCGCCATTCAAAGAGGGCTACGAATGGTATATCACCATCGCGACATAACCCGTAAACTGTTTGAAAAATATCGCCGACGTTATTCGCCTTACAGCAGTGTGGCCAGTCTATACCTGTGGGCGGTAGCCGGTGGAGCCATCGAAGGAATGAAAGATTACGCAACGACTAAAAAGAAACGATCATGAATACAGAACATGTGATTCTAACACAACACTATCCCTCTCCTTGCGGGGATTTAATACTCGGTTCATACGAAGACCGACTTTGCCTTTGCAACTGGGTGATAGAAAAACATCAGGGCAGAGTGGACAAAAGATTACAAAACCTGTTGAATGCGGACTATAAAGAAGGGAAATCGGATATCATTCAAGAAGCCGCCCGACAATTAGACGAGTATTTCAAAAGAGAGCGGACAACGTTCGATATTCCCATACTATTTACTGGTACGGATTTCCAGAAAAAAGTATGGCACAAATTATTGGAAATCCCTTATGGACAAACTCTTTCTTATGGTGAAATGGCTAAACGACTGGACATACCGAACGCCGTTCGCGCCGTAGCGAATGCCAACGGGGCAAACGCCATCTCCATTTTCGTACCCTGCCATAGAGTGATCGGTAGCGACCGGTCTCTCACCGGTTACGGAGGCGGGCTCACAGCCAAAAAGTATTTGTTGGAAATGGAATCAATAGCTACTGCCGGGATATTCGCCAGCAGCCTGTAACCCAAACTCAAACACTTATCACCCCTATATTTCCTCACCACGTGACACACCCCTATCGCGTTAAACGTGAGCAGAGGGGGAGAGGGATATGCATCACTCTGTTCCCGTTATCGAAGGTATTATCCCTTCTCTCCTTACCGTGTCCCGTAGTATTACGGGGGACTCTGCATTAGCAATAAAGGAGTATGTTCGCAAAGGGAAAGGAGCTGCTATGTATCTGTAAAATTGGTACAACTATCCGTAATTTATCTACATATATCACTAATATTCCCATTTATCTTTGTATTCTGAAATGAAGGTGATCTAAGTTCGGAAAAAAGAAAGCCTATAAAATCGACATTTACACCATAGGCCGTTACTTTTCGAATCATATCGTCTTATTTCTTCCATTGCAAATGGAAAATCGAGAAGGGAAAAAAGAATATAAAAAACTCTTTTTTATTGATTATGAGCAAAAAAAATTAAAAAATCTTTGTGTATTTTCGTAGCGATTTTCTGTACTATGCCCAACAGATTTATCGCAATATATCATTTAACAGCTAAAAACGAACCTTTATGTTAAGAAAAATCAGGATAGTCGCAGCGACTATCTGTTTCACGCTAATCACCTTATTATTCCTCGATTTCACGGGGACTCTGCATCTGTGGTTCGGGTGGCTCGCTAAAATACAGTTCCTCCCGGCCGTATTGGCTTTGAACGTAGGAGTCGTCGCATTCCTCGTTATCCTCACTTTATTGTTCGGACGTGTCTACTGCTCGGTAATCTGTCCGCTCGGTGTATTCCAAGATATCGTTTCGTGGATATCGGGTAAACGAAAAAAGAACCGATTCCGTTATTCACCGGCTATCTCATGGCTGCGTTACAGCATGTTGGCATTGTTCATCGTCGCCCTGCTTGCCGGATTCACTGCTATTGCGGCCCTTATCGCTCCATACAGCGCATACGGACGAATCGCATCCAATCTGTTCGCTCCGCTCTATCAATGGGGAAACAATTTACTCGCTTACTTTGCCGAGCGTATCGACAGTTATGCGTTCTATTCCACCGACGTGTGGCTGAAAAGCATACCCACTTTTATCATTGCCCTCGTCACATTCGTCTCGTTACTTATATTAGCATGGAAAAACGGGCGCACCTATTGCAACACGATTTGCCCGGTGGGTACTGTTCTGGGGCTATTGTCCCGATTCTCTCTTTTCCGCCCCGTTATCGACACGACAAAATGTAACGGTTGCCAATTGTGTGCCCGCAACTGCAAAGCCTCGTGTATCGATGCCAAAAACCACATCATCGATTACAGCCGTTGCGTGGCTTGCATGGATTGTATCGAAAAGTGCAGACAGGGAGCTATACGATACCTTCCCCGAAAAAAGACTACTTCGGAATCTGTCGAACCAGCACATGAAGACAAAAAGGAAAATCCCAGACGAGAGTTCCTCTCGTTCGCCGGATTGTTGGCCGGTACTGCCTTATTGAAAGCTCAGGAGAAAAAAGTAGACGGAGGTCTAGCGGTCATCGAAGATAAAAAAATTCCCAACCGAATCACTCCCATTACCCCACCGGGTTCGCTAAGCGCATCGAACATAGTCCAGCATTGTACGGCATGCCAGTTGTGCATATCGGCTTGTCCTAATCAAGTCTTGCGGCCATCGGGTAATCTGATGACTTTCATGCAGCCCGAAATGTCGTACGAACGCGGATATTGCCGTCCCGAATGTACCAAGTGTTCGGAGGTATGCCCGACAGGAGCCATACGCCCCATCACCGTTGCCGAAAAATCGAGCATACAGATAGGCCACGCCGTATGGGTGAAAAAGAACTGCATCCCGTTTACCGACGGAGTAGATTGCGGGAATTGTGCTCGACATTGTCCTGTCGGAGCTATACAAATGGTTCCGTTCCACGGCCGTCACCGACATAGAGGAGGTCGCGAAAACAGCGAACAGGACAAGACCATAATGATCCCGGTCATCAATACGGAACGCTGTATCGGTTGCGGTACTTGCGAAAACCTGTGTCCGGCACGTCCGTTCAGCGCGATCTATGTAGAAGGTCACGAACACCATCGTATCATCTAATCTCCAAAACGAAAAGCAATGAAAAACGAACATAAAAAGAATTTAGACAGAAGGGATTTCCTGAAAGTATTGGGTGGTGCGGCTGCCGTCACATCGGCAACCCTTCTTCCCGGCTGCAAAAACAAACAAGAATCGGCATACACGGCGACAACCGATATTCCCACCGACCAGATGACCTACCGGATAAACCCATCGACCCAAGACCGAGTATCTCTACTGGGTTACGGATGCATGCGCTGGCCGACCGTCTCGAACAACAGTGCCAGAGACAGCAGCGACGATATAGACCAAGAAACTGTCAATAAGCTGGTCGATGTCGCCATTACCCACGGAGTAAATTATTTCGATACATCTCCCGCCTATTGCAAAGGCCGCTCGGAGCGGGCTACCGGAATCGCCCTCAGCCGCTATCCGAGAGACAAATATTTCATCGCCACGAAACTATCGAATTTCGCGCCCTCGACTTGGAGCCGAGAGGCTTCGATAGCCATGTATCACAATTCGTTCAAAGAACTACAAGTAAACTACATAGATTATTTGTTGCTGCATGGCGTAGGCATGGGGAACGGATTACAGGAATTCAACGCCCGTTACATTGATAACGGGGTCCTCGATTTCCTCCTCGCCGAACGACAAGCCGGACGAATACGGAACCTCGGATTTTCTTACCACGGAGACATCAAGGTATTCGACTATCTTCTTTCCCGCCAAGATGAATTCAAATGGGATTTCGTACAGATACAACTCAATTATGTCGATTGGAAGCATGCCAAAGAAGTAAACGAACGGAACACCAACGCCGAATATCTCTATGGAGAATTATCGAAACGGGGAATACCCGCCATTATCATGGAACCGTTATTAGGCGGCCGCCTGTCGAATGTACACGATCACATAGCCGCCAAACTGAAACAGAGGAAACCGGAATCGAGCGTGGCATCATGGGCATTCCGTTTTGCCGGCTCTTTTCCCGGTGTATTGACCGTACTGAGCGGCATGACTTACATGGAACACCTGCAAGATAATCTGCGCACGTTTTGTCCGCTCGACCCACTGAGCGACGCCGACAAAGAATTTCTGGAAGAGACGGCACAACAATTATTGCGTTACCCGACCATACCGTGCAACGATTGCAAATATTGCATGCCTTGTCCTTACGGACTGGATATTCCGGGTATTCTGCTGCATTTCAACAAATGTATAAACGAGGGAAACATGCCTTCATCGTCCCGAGATGCCAATTATAGCAAAGCCCGCCGGGCGTTTCTTGTCGGGTATGACCGAAGTGTTCCCAAACTGCGCCAAGCCAACCATTGTATCGGATGCAACCAATGCGTGCACCATTGTCCGCAAAACATTCATATCCCGGAAGAAATGCAACGCATCGACAAGTTTGTCGAAGACCTGAAACAAGGGGAAGAGAATTTTAAAGCCTCGTTATGGAATATAGAACATTAGGAAGAACCGGAATCCGGGTAAGTACCATCGCTCTTGGTTGCGAAGGGTTCATGCACAAAACCGCCGAAGAGGTCAAGGCCGATTTCGATTTCGCCATAGAAAACGGAATCAATTTCGTGGACATCTATTCTTCGAATCCCGACCTTAGAAGCCATATCGGATTTGCCTTAGAGGGAAGACGAGAAAATTTCGTCATACAAGGTCACCTATGTACCACATGGGAAAACGACCAATACCTGCGTACCCGTAACCCCCAAAAGACCATAGCCTCTTTCGAAGCGCTTTTGAAACAACTGCGCACCGATTATCTCGACATCGGTATGATACATTACGTGGATGCCGAAAAAGACTTTCACACGGTATTCGATCATGAAATCATCGAAATCGCGCAACGGTTGAAAGCCGAGGGAAAGATACGGGCCATCGGCATGAGCAGCCACAATCCGACCGTGGCGAGCATGGCGGTCAAAACGGGGCTGATAGATGTCGTTTTATTTTCCATCAATCCCTGTTACGACCTGCTTCCTCCCAACGAAGATGTCGACACACTGTGGGCAGAAGAAAGTTATACCAACGCTTTGCAGAATATAGACCCGGTTCGGGAACAATTCTATACCTTGTGCGAAAGGGAAGGCGTGGGTATCGACGTAATGAAAGTTTATGGCGGAGGCGACTTATTGAATAAAGAAAATTCCCCCTTCGGCCG
>ULYB01056980.1_pt1 | contig 10520 bp, 19 predicted proteins | sample 1961761 | NCBI WGS metagenome assembly ULYB01 (sample SAMEA4835852, study PRJEB28245) | human gut metagenome | biome: gut microbiome; material: fecal sample | place: Denmark | collected 2008
CAATTACTTTTACGGGTCATTTGAAGTACGCACTCCACGTGTCCTGTCCTGAGAGTTTGGTATATCACTTTTGCGACCCAACAGCCCCGGCTATTCTGGCCGGGGCCTTTTTTATTCGGTTTCGTTGCTGTCGTCGGCTATGGCTGCCGGATCCAGGAGGTCTTCTATGTGTACTCCCAGGAAGCGGGCCACTTTCCAAAGCTGGTAAACGTCCGGGCTTTTCCGTTTGCCTGAACACCAGCTTTCCACGGTGCGGTAGCTGATCCCGGTTTGTCGGCAAAGTTCCCGGCGGCTGATTCCCAGCGCCTTGCACTTGGCGTCGATTGGGTGTTGGGTCTTCGTCATTTGTTGTCACTCCTTTTATATAAGTTTACTGCGTTCGCCGTGATTTTGCAAGATGCAATTTTACCATACAAACGCAGTATTCTTTGGACAAGTTGCGCATTGCGTTTACGGCGTTTGTGTGGTATCACACAGACATCGAAAACAAAAAGGGTTCGCCCCACACGGAGGTTTGTACCATGAAAAAGGAATTCAAGAGCGAAAAGAACGCTTACCGCTTCGCCGCCACCACTACCCAGGAAGAACTCGCCGGTCGTGTTTCTGCTTGCGGCGGTATGGTGTGCAAGTTCAACGATCACGTCCTGGTTGTCAACTATTGCTGGTGTGGTTTCGTTGCAGGTGTTTACAAATTCACCGAGACCCCGGAAGAAACCGGTCTGAGCGAGTGCGAGTGCCGCCTGGCTCTTTGCGAAAAATCGGAGGGCACTTTCGAGGATGGCGGCCATGCGATGGCATGGGCTTTGAGCCGGGTTCATTGAACCCTTGCGGAAAGGAGATTCTTTATGAAAACATTTCTGATTGATTACCGCCGCCCAGATGGGCGTGAAGACTTTAAGGTGGTTGAGGCTGCTACGGCAGCCCAGGCCGTCGAGATATTCCGCGCCGCCGGTTGCGACGGCTGGTCTGGGTTCTTGTTCCAGGAGTTTGATATTATGGCTGTTTCGGAAAGGGTGGGCTAATATGCAGAATGCGGTTCTTGATTCGTGGGGTGCCTATAACCAGCGCCGATATGGCTGCCCCTGGGTTTGCGTTATGCGGGCCGACGGCTCCTACAACTTCGAGCCTCGCGTCGGTACTTATACCGGCAACGCCCGCCAGGGCGAGGGCGGCGATCTGGTCGTCTTTGAGCCGGTTGTCGGTCAGGTCTATGGCTACGGCCAGAAAGACTATCGGAGCAGCAGGTCGATGGTCTGCTATGCAAAATGGGACGGCTCCGGCTTCGTCCGCTGTGACAAGCTGGGTCGTGAGCTGAAAGCGTAAAAAATGCCATACAACTGCCGTAATGTTTGGACGATTTGCCAGTGGACATTACGGCGTCTGTGTGGTAAGACACAGGCAACAAGAACAAACGGAGGTTGTCATTATGAAAAATGTTAAGGTTGAATGGTGCGAGAACTTTATCCGGGCCGCCTTTACGAAGCATCATCCATTCGCTGGCCGAAATCCTGGGATTGAGGTAGGCTGCTTCTGGAAGATGGCCGAGGAATCTGGTCTGTGGGAACGTGGCACATACGGTTCCTCGATGTCCAAGGCTCTTGACAATCTCTGCGACGCGGAGGTGGTTCTCGACGCGGACGGGAACTTCGCCTATCATGTTTTTAGGCTTAAAAAGGAGGCTTAACCACCCATGAAGTTCTACTACGACGACACCCTGATCCGTACCTCGAAAGCCCACATCTATACCCACGCGATTGTCTTTCCAGGCGTCCCTGGCAGCGGTAAGCGTTGGGCGGTGCATAGTTGTCACCACTCCCTGGCGGCGGCTGAAGCTATGTTGGCCCGCACCCGGCGGGGCATGGCCCTCTACAACCCCGACAAGGCCGCTGCCCTGCGCATTGTCCCTCTCGAAAAAAGATAAGGAGGCTCCCTTTATGAAAATGTTCAACGCTGCCGGTCAGGCGGTCTACTTCAACCAGATTTTCAAAAACGGCAAAATCCAGTATGTTGTCAAGGCTCTGTCCGGGCAGCATATCAAAGGTCGGGACGGCCAGCGCCACGCTTCCCGGTCTTTCACCGAACTCCACCAGGCCGAGGCTTTCCTTGCCCGCAACGGCTACAAGTCCAGCAGTCGCTGAAAGGGGGCCTGTCCTGTGCGTCACTTTTCTGCGGCTGAATGGGCCGCCATCCCGGAAGCCTACAAGGGCAGGTGGGAGCCGTCGCCCTGGAACCTCGACAGTATTGCCAGGGGCAAACTCCCGGCGGAATATCTGGGCCGCCGAAACGTCATTGTTGCCGGTCGGTACGGCACCACCCTCTTGACGGAGGGTTTCCACTTCGTCGTTGACGGAGAGGATAAAAAATAAGGGGAGGGGGTCATTTTATGCTGCCCATAAAAAACATCCTGGATTCGCTCCGGGTCGATGTCCTGGCCGGTCGCCTTACGCTGCGCGAGGCTGCCGTCGAGCTGTGCCGCGCGGGCTGGACGAACTTCGTTGACGAAGAAACGGCCCGGCGGCTGCTGCGCCTGAACGAAGCCGACCGTCCGGCTTTATAACCTACATATCCACCGCCCTGGCCGTCTTGGCTGGGGCCTTTTCTTTTGCGCTGTTTTTTCCAACGGAAAAAAGACCCCGCCGTTTCGGGTTTACCGAATGGGCGGGGTCTTGCTTGCTGTTGGCTGTTTATGCGCTCACGCTGGCGCTTTGCGGGGCGCTGGCGTCAATGTGTCAATTCTTGCCGCCGGGGGTCGTGTAGCCCAGGGCGCGGGTGCTGTCGCTCAGGCCGGGGGTGGTCGGATCCTGCAAAGCGTTCCAAACGCTCACGGCTGCCAGACACAAAACGTAGGGGTTCGATACTGCCTGAATGATCAGGCTGCCCAGGGCGGCCCAGCTGGTCATGTCGGCGGCGGTCAGGCCGAAGTATGCCAGGATAGGGGTCACGATGGCCAGGGCGATCTGCACCCAGAACAAGGGGTTCTTTGCGCGGACGGTCAGGTTGATTTTCATGGTGGGTTCCTCCTTAGTCTTCGCTGCCCGATCTCACGGGCAGGTTTTCGCATTTGTGGACGATGTGGGCGACCGAGGGGTCGCCGTCGCCCAGGACGATGTAGGGGTCGAAGCAGCTTCTTAGTGTTTCCATACCGTAGGGCGGCACGGCTCCCTCTTTCAAATAGTGCAGACCCAGTTCCAGGGTCGCTTTGCGCAGCAGCCCCTTGACGCCGTCTTTCATGGCTTGCGCCTCTTTGTCCTGGGTCTTCTTCTTTCCTACGAAATAGCCGCCCAGCGCTCCGGCGACGGCCATCATAATGCCGGAAATCAACGACGGCAGCGCCGCCAAGATGTACTGCTGCATTGGTCAGCCCTCCACCCAGGCGCTCAGGTAGGGGATGCCCAGTTCGTTTGCGGTCGTCTTGATTTGGGCGGCCTGGGTGGTTGCCATAGGCGCCAGGCGCACGGTGTATTCCGTCGGGGCTTTGCCCAGGGCAGCTGCCTGGTTCACGATGCGATCAAAGTCGCCCTTGCTCATGGGGCCGACGGTCGGCGTCTGCAGCGTTTCGCCGTTTGTATTGCCGGTGCTGCTGGCGGGCGTCTTGATGTAGCCGTTCAGGCCACAGCGCTTCATGATGTCGGGGTAGTCCTTGTAACTCACGTCGCAGTCCAGGCTGCTGCCGAACCCGGCAATGCCCAGGGCGTTCCTGCTGCTATACTGCCACAGGCCGTTTTCCACGGCTGCAGTGTCGCTTCTGGTATAGGCTGCCTCCCACTTATCAAAGCCGGCAAGGTTGCCCAGGTTCGTATAGTTGAGGAAGAAGTCCCGGCTGCAGTAGACCGCCGCATAGTAACCGGCTTTCTCGAAAACATCCAGCGCCGCCTTGATGATCGCGGTGTTGTCCGCCTTGACCTGCGTCCGGCTTCGGCCGCTGCCGTCCTTGCCGGTGTTGTAAGGCTCATACTCCACGTCGAGATAGATCGGGTAATCCCAGATATGCCCGCGCAGCTGGTTCACGACCTGGCGGGCCGTGATGGCTGCTGCTTCCGGGGAGGTATCATAGCTGTATACATAGACGCCCATCGGTACGCCGTAAGCCTCGCAGCCCTCGACGTTCTTCGTCCACTGGTTGTCCATCCACAGGCCGCCTTTGCCGTGGCGGGCGCTGTAACCGACGCGCAGGATCGCAAAGCCGGGGCTTGTCCCTCCGTTCACGCGCCGCAGTTCGCTGGCGGTCTGCTTCCAGTTGATGGCTCCCTGGTGGTGGCTGACGTCTATGCCGTAAATTTTCGCCATTGTCTGTTTCCTCCTTAATCAAAAAGGTCTTTGCACATCTCGCGGTTCAAAACGTCCACCTCGCGGATCCGTTCGGCCATCGGGTTGATGGCGTCGAGCTGTGCGATTGTGTTGGCTTGTTCTTTGATGATTTCGTTCTGCTCGGCTATGATGTAGCACAGCCGGTCTGTCAGAAACGGCTCATCCAAAGGGGAGGGCGGGGTCATTTTGTTGTTCGCCTCCTAAAATATTTAGGTAGATTTCATTCAGTCGCCAGCGTAGGCTGGCACACTCGCAGCTGTCGAGCATTCCTCGTATGCTGGCGCAGCGCCGTTCAAAGCCCGCCTTGCTCAGCGTTCCTGCTGCCCTCTGGCGGCATATCCCATGAACTTCGTTCTTTAAGCGCCGGACGGTGCTTTTCCGCAGTCTGCTGTGGGTAGCCCAGACCCGGCGGCCCACAAATTCAATGCCCATCGTCACGGGGCGTATGGCCGTTTTGTCGTTCAGGTCTAAATGCAGTTCCTGGCGCAGGTAGTTGCCCACGGCCTGCTTCCAGGCGTTCAGGGTTTCCTTGCTGTCGCTCAAGAACAGGCCGTCGTCCATGTAGCGCTCGTATTTCCGCGCCTTGAGGCGGTGCTTCACAAACTGGTCAAGTTCGTTCAGAACTACGTTTCCGAATAGCTGCGACGGCAGATTCCCGATGGGCATTCCTACGTCGTAGAGCCACGCCTCGAAGTCTGCATCCTCCGGCTTCATGCCTGGCGGCAGTCCGAACGGTTCATCCGGGTTGTTTATGATTCCGGCCAGCAAGCCCAGCAGTCCGGGGTCTGCTATATGGCGGCGCAAAATCCGCAGCAGGACGTCGTGGTCTACGCGATAGAAGTATTTGGATACATCTATTTTCAGGTAGTACCATTCTTTTCCGTTTGGCTTGCGGTCTATCTGGCGCAGCCAGTATTGTAGGCGGGCCACGGCCTTGTGGCTGCCTTTGCCTCTCCGGCACGCATAGCTGTCCTCGATCATCCGTCGGTCAAAGTAGGGATAAAGCAGTTGGTAAACGCTCCATTGCACGACCCGGTCTCGGTAGTCCAGCGCCATTACCAGGCGGCGCTTTGGTATGTATACCCACAGCCGCCTGTAAGGCCCGGTGCGGTAGGTTCCGGCCCGCATTTCCTCGCCGGTCTGGATCAGGTTGTGTTCCAGGTCGTCCTGATACTGCATAATGCTGGGCCGTGTTCTCTTGCCCCGGCGGGCGTTGCGGTTGGCTTCCTGCAGCCGCTCCCAGCTGCTGATTAGTTCCAGGGCGCCTGGGCCTACTACCACCCGGCCGTCCTCGGTTCGTATCTCGACGGCCTTGCCGTCGGTCATATAGTCCATAAAGGTTTTGTATTCACCGGCGCTGCGTGTGGCGTTTCCGTCTCCGCAGCAATTCAGATTTTCTCCTGGGCTGTCGGCCCAGGAATAGAAACGCGCCCCTTTTGGCCTGGCACATCGACCGTCGCCCTGGGGCGGCGGCCCTCGTATCAAGTGCAGGTCTGCACCGTGTGCTGTTGGCGAAAAGCGGAACGGCCCCCGATGTTGGTGTTGGAATTCGAGCGCGGGTTGTTCAGGTTGACGTTGAAAACGCCAGCGTTGCCGCCATTGTTCCAGTTCGCACCGCGATAGGGGCAACGCTACATTTGGCGCGTTCCCGTTGGTATGAGAACGACCTACTTCGGTAGGCTCTTGATATAGCCTCCGATCATTCGGCCGATTTCATCGTTCATGCGGCTCCATACTTCTTCTTGGTGCCGCGTAAGGGGTGGGGCATATTTGGGGCCGCTGTAATCCTTGTCGGCGGCCATCCGTATCAAATGCCGCAGCACGGCCAGTTCTTCGTCGAGGTCTTGGGTCGTGGTTTTCTTGAAGTATTTCTTTTCGATCTTTACGGTCAGGCGGTACATGGTCAGCATACTGCGGCGTATTTCGTCCGCCAGTTCCTTGTTCCTCCGGCTGAATCCGTAGGTGATTGGCATTCCATACTTCATCATGTCTCCGACCTTTTCTTTGATGCGGAAAGGTTCAAAGTCTTTCTGCGGTGGCGTATCTTCCACGGCTCTGCCTCCTTTACAAAGTAAAGGGGTGGGCTATCGCCCACCCCACCAGTGCTTCGGTGGTTCAGTGTTCAGTTATTCCTGGTAAGCGGAACGGCCCCCGATGCTGGAGGCGGAATACGAGCGCGGGTAGTACAGGTAGACGCGGAAAACGCCAGCGCCGCCGCCACCGCTCCAGCCCGCACCGCGACAGGGGCAACGCTCGGCTGCGCCGTTGTTGAACCAGAAGCCGTCGCCGCCATAGCTTGCGTCGATGCCTTCGCCGGTCAGGGCGGTGTCGGGCAGCATGGCCAGGGCTTGCAGCAGCAGCTTGGCGGCGGCTCCGATGGTGCTGTCGCAGGTCACGTCCTTGAACGAGCAGTAACGGCCGGTGTCGGCCTTGGTGGTGATGGTCGTGCTGTATACGCACTTGTTGCTGATCCAATCCATCTTGACGGTTCCGTCGGTGGTGCCGTTGCCGTCCGGCGTAACCAGGGCGCCGTCGCTGGCACGGATAGCTTTCCAGGCCGTGCTGCTGGCGGAAAGGTCGCAGCTGTTGTCGGCGGCGTCGTTGTCGGCGATGATCTGAATCTCGCCGTAAACCAGGCGCAAACCGGTGACCCACTCCCAGACGTTGCCGTTCATGTCCCAGATGCCCGCCAGGGTGCCGTCGTGGCTCCAAGTCACGGGGCCGGTGCCGGTCGCCACGCGGCCGGTCTTGCCGCTGTCGTCGCTGGTCTTGCGGGCCTTGTAGGTGGTTTCGCGGGCGTCCTTGCCATAGTTGTTATTGCCGTAAGGCTCACAGCCGTTTTTATGGCACCACAGGGCGATGGCTGCCCACTCGGCATTGGTGGCTTCGTGCCAGCCCTCGCCCTTGCTCTTGGTCTGCGCCACGAACTGATCCTGGTTCATGCTCACGGTCGGGTCTTCGTTCGGGCGGCTGTATGCGCGGCCGTTGTACATCTTCGACTCAAACTTGCCGAACCAGAAACCGTCTTTCTGCACGCCGTTGCGGCGGAATGCCGGGTGGATGCTCGTGTCGCTCGTGCTGAGGACGTCGCACAGCCGGAACGCGGGGATAAAAACCATCACGCTGGGCTGGTTCATGTCGTCCAGCTTCAGGGCGTTGGTCGGGCAGATAGCCTGCAGAACCTGATTGCTGTTTTCCCAGTTGTTTGCCATTGTGTCTTCCTCCTTAGTAGATATCGAAGCCGGCAACGCTCCAAAGGCGCAGCGTGACTTCGTCGGTGTTCAGCGGTTTGGCGGTGCGCTCCACGGTCGTGCGGGCCTCGGTGCCGCCGTCCTGGTTTTCGCCATCGCCCTCGCTCTCGGCGGCGGGCATGGGTTCTGCCTCCACCACGGTTTCCTCGTACTCAATGGGCGGGATCTCGACCTGGGCCACATAATAGCGGCCATTCGCGCCCACCAGCAGGTTTCCGTCACCGTCGGCCATAATGTCCTTGGTCACGGTGTAGTCACGCTGATAGCGGGCCAGGTCGATGGTCAGGGCGCCGTCCGCAAAGGTCAGCTTGGTTTTGCGCAGGGCATAGTCAACCTTGCGGCCGTCGTTCATTTCGATTATGTTCATGCGGTCATACCTCCAGTAATTTTCACGCGGAGCGTGATGGTTTTGGCGCTGCCGTCGCTCAGGAGCTTAAAGCCGTTCAGGGCCTTGTCCTTGACGAGAATGTCGCCAAGCTGGCCGCCCGCGTAACTTACCACGTCCACGTCCACGGTGTAGTTCGTAGTGTTGCGCAGGGTGCGCAGCGCCACGGCCTTTTCGCTGTTGCAGAACGGGTAGGGGTAGCTGTTGGCGGTCAGGGTCACGGTCTGCACCTCTGCCTCGTTCTCATAGCCGGTCTGCACGTCATAGAAACTCTGCAGGGCTGCGGCCAGGTTCGCGTCCGCGATGCCGTCTTCCATGTTGTTGAAGTGCGCCTGGTCTTGCAGGGTGCCGTGCTGGATAACCTGGCCGGTCTGATCCACGGCCCGGTCTCGCCAGAATGTGCGCTGATACATTTCCTTTCACCTCTCTTTATTCGGTCGTTGCTTCGATCAGCGGGAACGTGAACCGCAGTAAGCCGGTGTTGTAACTCTGCCGTTTCAGGTTCACGCTCTGGCTTCCCGCCAGGCTGTCGTTGTTGTCATAGACCCTCACGGCGGTTACGGTATCGGCCGCCCCGCTGCTGGGCATATTTACAAAAACAACCACGTTCGTTCCCACAACCTCCTTGCTGTTGATCTCGCCGGTGTACCAGGTGCCGCCGTTCAGCTGATACTGGAAACGGTAGATGTGGCGCAGCAGGTCTTCTCTGCGGGCGTTCAGGAACTTGTCGGTAAAAAATGCCATGTCTTCGTCTTCACCTCTTTTCCGCGTTGGCGTTTATATTCCCGCGCCGCACTCGGTTGCGCCCGATTCCGGCGGGGTAACAAGGTAAATGTCCACCTTTGCGGTGTACTGGCTGCCAGCTTCCAGGCTCTGGCCCAGGGTTGCGGTCAACGGCTTTTCTCCGGCCTCAGCGGTTCATGCCTCCGGCGACTCTATCACGAACGCCTCGGCCACGCTGCCCGCCTGGCTGATGGCGGCGTCTATGCTCCAGCCGACGGTCGAAATTTCCGGCACGGTTCCGCACTCCGGCGGGCTTACCAGGTAGGCGTCCGCGCGTCCTGCAATCTGCAGCCGGGCTCCGGCACTCCATCCCAGGGTGCTGGCCTCCGGGTAGGTGCCGCACTCTAAGGTTCCGCACTCCGGCGGGCTTTGCAGAAACACTTCGACCTTGCAGCCGATGGTGATCGCGTGTCGGATCATATAACTTAGGCTTTCCAGGGCGCTGCTGGCCCGCTTTACACTGTAGAGCCAGCTTTCCAATTCGGCCGGGGCCATTTCTGCCACCGGCACGGTCGTCCGGCTTATATCAATAGCCATGCGGAAGTAGTTTGGTTCGCCGCCGTACTCGAACCACTCTTCTACCTCTGCGCCCTGGTAAATGTCGGCCAGCAGTTCTTCCACGGCGCCGCGTGTGCCGCTGCGTATGTAGTAGAGCATACTGTTTTTAATGATCTGCCGCTTTACGGTCAGCGGGTAGTCGTTTTTATAAAGGGGTGTCTGCAATTCCACGGCCAGGGCGTCCAGTGCTTCCTCGCTGGCTTCGTCTATGTCGCAGAATAGGCGGGTGCGGTCTGCGTAGGTCATGACCCGGCGCCGCATCTTTCGGCTGGCCTCGGCCAGGGCTTGCACCCAGGGTTGTTCGGCCAGTGTCTTTGGCAGGGCGTCGGTCAGGCGGGCATCGGTCAGCTTAATCATCTTCGGTGCCTCCATAGACCACGTTCTGCGTCGTCAGCTTCGGCACCTGGCTTTTCGTCACTGCACTGCGGGCGGGGCTGCGCAGTTCCACCCACTTGGCTCCGGCGTCTCGCACTCTGGCAATCAGGGCGGTTGGGTTGATGTCCTGCCCGATGGTGCGTTGCCAGTCGGCGTAGTCGGTCACGGCCTGGTTCACCGCCTCGGTGATGGTGCCGACCTGTGCGGCGTCGCTCTCGGCGATGGTGTAGGTCAGGTCGATGGTATAAGACACCTCGGTGGGGGCCTTGCATTCCACCAGGTCGTTCAGCGGGCGGCGGGTCTTATCGCTCAAAAATTCCAGCAGGGCGGCCAGGTCGCTGGCTGTGGGCAGCTTACCTCCGGCCAGCAGAATGTAGATGTCTACGGTTCCGGCGGTTCCCTCCGGGCGTACCACGGTAACGTCGCGCACGTCACTGCGGAACTGCTTTGCAAGGCTGATGTAGGCAAGAGCCGGGCCAGCCACGCTGTACCCCTCCGGCGCATAGAAGACTCGCTCTGTCAGTTCGTCGTCGTCTTCTTCCTCGGTGCCGCCGCTGGTCTCGGTCGTGTTGGCTACGCTGCCGATATAACCGATTGGATCGACCAGTGTGTTCACGTCGCCCTTGCTGTAACCGTTGCCGCTTTCTCCGGGCGTCTCTGCCTCGGCTGGCACGTCCACATAGGCACTGCCATATCCTCCGGCGGTCTCGGTCAGGTTGCGCACACTGGTTACTCCCTCGAATGTGTCTACCAACACGGCCACGCCCTGTTCTTTCGCGGTCGGCGTTTCCGGGGTCACGGTCGGCAGTCCGTTTTCATTCGGTCGTACCGGCGCGGGGGCGGGCTTGTAGCCGTTGGCG
>ULYB01027313.1_pt1 | contig 10437 bp, 7 predicted proteins | sample 1961761 | NCBI WGS metagenome assembly ULYB01 (sample SAMEA4835852, study PRJEB28245) | human gut metagenome | biome: gut microbiome; material: fecal sample | place: Denmark | collected 2008
CATCATTCCAACCCACCAAAAATCCAGAATGTTCCCCCGTCCGAACCACCCACTCGCAAAATAAAAGCTGCCCGCCGATCCTAATGAAACGCTCAACCCCCTATCCTAGGGTGTATCTGAAAAGTCGCCCTAAAACCGCCAAACAGTATCCCCAAAATACGCAAAAAGCTAAGGCAACACCGCACAATTCCCGCCTTGCGGCTTAAGCACCGCTCCGGCATCTGCCGCACCTCGCTCGCCGTATCGGCACTTAGAATTATGCGGTATTGCCCTAACCATCATTCCGTGATTTTTGTCTTGCCATTGGGGCAAAAGGGCTTTATACTGGTATACATTTGGTGGTCTGCCCCAGTGTAAGGGCAGGCAGAAAGAACGGTTTTGCCCTGAACACGGATGGGGGCTGCAAGATGTATAAACTGATTATTATTGATGATGAAGAGAAGATTGCCAGCGGAATGGCCCAGCTGTTCCCCTGGCAGAACATTGGGTTCGAGGTGGTGCAGGTGTTCACCAGCGCACGCAAAGCCCTGCAATATATTGCCGAAAACCCGGTGGATGTGGTGCTGACCGATATTGAAATGCCGGATATGAACGGCCTGGAGCTGAGCCATCGGCTGATGGAATACCCCAACATCCAGAAAATATTTTTCAGCAGCTACAGCAATTACGAATACTTCCGCGCGGCGCTGCAAAACGGCGTGGCGGATTACCTGATGAAACCGGTGGCCTACAGCGCCCTGCTGGAATGCTTTGAAAAGGTCAAAGCCCGGCTGGATGCCCGCAGCGCCGTGCAGGAAACCGCCCCCAAGGCCTATTACGACCAGATCGTGTACGATGTGCAGCAATACTTAAAAGATAATTACCGCACTGCCACGCTGGAAGAAGCCGCGGCCAAGGTTTCCTTGAGTCCGGCTTATCTTTCCCGCGTGTTCAAGGAAAAAAGCGGAACCAGCTTTTCGGAGCTGCTGCTCAAGACGCGGATGGAAAAAGCATGTGAGATGCTGGCGGATATCCACTATAAAAGCTATGATATTGCCTATTATGTCGGGTACGATAACCCCAAAAACTTCTCCCGTGCGTTCAAAGCGTATTATGGGCAGAGCCCATCGGAATACCGCAAATCCCGCCTGGATGGTGCCGCGCTATGAAGGGAATGAAGCGGAAGTTCTTTTTGAAGCGCATGTGGAACTTTGTGGTGGTCATGCTGATCCCGGCGCTGCTGCTGGTGGCCGTTACCACCTACATGACCCTTGTGACCCAGATGCACCGTATGACGCAGGACAATGAGCGCGGTATTGAGGCTGTGCGCTCCAACATCTCGCTGGTGCTGGATTCGGTCCTGGCGCAGAACAGCTACATGACCGGCATGACCCGCACCAACATGGTGTTGAACAAAGCTCTGAAAAGGGAAAGCCTTTCTTACACCGATGCCATCTACCTGCGCAGCCTGGTATCCTCACTGAACAGCATGACCAACGCGTATGATTACGTGGATTCGGTTCTGATCTATATAGATGGGTACGACCGTGCGCTGACGTCCAGCGGGCTGGTCAACCTTTCGGCGGATGATTACAGCGGCTGGTACAGCGTGTATTCCTCTATGTCGGATACCGAGCGCACCTGCATTGCCCCGGTGGTGGTGAACGCAGGCAAAGCCAGCGAGAGAAGGCAGCTGGTAGTGTGCGCCCGGATGCTGACGATGGAAGGCTGTGTGGCCGTTACCCTGAACATCAGCCACTTGCAGGAAATAATTGCCGTGCTGCGCCCGTCCGATAACCAGCACCTGTACCTGGTTGACGGCAGCGGCCGCCTGCTGGCAAAGGCAGGGGACGCAGGCGCGACGGAAGAGCTGCAAAACCTGATGGGCAAAACGCTGAGCGGGGCAGGGAACACGGCGGAACAGGGGCACGAGTTCTGGATCAAGCTGGATGACCGGGACTGCCTGTTGAACTGGCAAAGCTACCAGAACCCGGATTTCTACATCGTATCTACCATTGACCGGGCCATGATCCTGGAAAACCTGGGCGAACGGTTGATGCCGCTGCTGCTGATGGCGGTTGTGGCGCTGTACGCCATTGTGTTTTTGGCATACGTCAACACCAAGCGCAGCTTTGACGAGATCAACCTGATGCTGCAGATGTTTGAGGATGCCGAGGCGGGCCGCACCATCCAGCGCCCCCAGCGCAAGGTAAATGATGAATATGACGTTATCATGAACAACATCCTGATGATGTTTTTGAACAACACCTACCTGAACATCCAGCTGAAAGAAAAGCAGTACCGCCAGCAGAACGCCGAACTGACCGCCCTGCAGTTGCAGATCAACCCCCACTTTTTGTACAATACCCTGCAAACGCTGGATATGGAAGCCCGCAAGCTGAACGATGATGGGCGCATCAGCGCGGTGGTGGGGTATGTATCGGATATCCTAAAGTATTCGCTGACCAACCCGCAAAGGAGCGTCAGCCTGCGGGAAGAGCTGGACTACCTTAAAAAATATGTGGAAGTGCAGCACTACCGCTTTGGGGACAGCTTTATTATTTATTATGAAGTGGACGACGATGTGATGGACGCCGAGGTATTCCGCCTGATGCTGCAGCCCGTGGTAGAAAACAGCCTGCTGCACGCCCTGCGCGGCAACGAGCGCGGCTACATGAAGGTGCGCGCCCGCCGTATTGGCGATAAGGTGAACCTGCGTGTGATCGATAACGGCGACGGCATGACAAGGGAAGAGCTGGAAGCGCTGCGCAAACGCATTGCGGACCGCAACAGCCGCAGTATTGGGCTGACCAACCTGGACCGCCGCCTGCGCCTGCGCTACCCGGAGGAAACGGGGCTGCGCATCTGTTCCATAAAAAACCTTGGCACCAGCGTGTCGTTTTGCATCCCGTACAAAAAATATACCCCGGATGCCCTGCAAACGGGTAAAACAGAATAATAAAATGCCGGGCAGGTATCTTAAATTGCGCCAAAACGCAAGAGATGATACCTTCCCGGCGTTTTGTGTCAAATGATGAATCCTTTTCGCAATCGTGAGTCCTTTTATAAATCTGCCAAACAAATTATAATAAAACCATGATAAGGCTCGACGAAAAGGGCCGATTTAGAAGGAGGAAAACAATATGAAAAAGCAACTTATGGCCGGTATGATGGCCGCCAGCATGGCATTGTCTCTGGCCGCATGCGGCGGCAGTGCTGCCAGCAGCGCAGCCTCGGCAGCCGACAGCACCAGCGGCGCTGCCTCTACCAGCACCGCAGCTTCCACTTCCAGCGATGAACAGGTGACTTTGCGCTTTGCCTGGTGGGGCGGCGATGAGCGCGCCAACGCTACCATGGAAGTCATCAACAAGTTCATGGAAGAAAACCCCAACATCAAGATCGAAGCCGAGTATGGCTCTTCTGACGGCTACCATGATAAGCTGGCAACCCAGCTGGCATCCGGCACCGCCGCCGACATCGTGCAGATTGACCCCGAAACGATGCCCGCTTTTGTTTCCACCGGCGATTACTTCCTGGATTACAAGGACTACGACTTTGATCTTTCCAACTTTGACCCCAACTACATTGGCCTGCGCGTGAATGGTAACTTTGACGGCAAGCAGCTGGGCCTGCCCACCGGCATTGCCGGCCCGGCACTGGTTGTGAACGAAGAGCAGGCTGAAAAGTATGGCATCGACTTCAACACCCAGTACACCTGGGATCAGTTCATTGAATGGGGCAAACAGGTCCATGAAGCAGACCCCGATACCTACCTGCTGTGCACCAACAAAGAGTATGTGACCAACCTGGTGTTCTTTACCTACATGAAGCAGCTGACCGGCAAGACCATCTTTGACGCTGACTCCAAAGCGTTCAATTATACCGAGGAAGATATCCAGAACTGCCTGGATCTCGTCAAGAGCCTGTACGACAACAATGTCTGCGCACCGGCTTCCTACTCTTCCGCTTACAGCAACGACGACCTGCAGTCTGACCCCAACTGGATCGCTGGCAAGTACGTCTGCACCTTCGCTTACATCTCCACCATCAATGTTATGACCGCCGCCAATGAGGGCGCAACCTATGGCACCGGCTACCTGCCCCTGCTGGACGGCGCTAAGGACAACGGCTGGGCTTGCAACTGCCCGCAGGTCCTGGCAGTTACCTCCACCTGCAAGGCTCCGGAAGCAGCCATGAAGTTCCTGGATTACTTCTTTAACAGCGATGACGCCGAAAGCACCCTGGCCTGCGTGCGCAGTGTTCCCCCGACGGAAAAGGCCCGTGAAATCTGCGAAAAAGACGGTACCCTGGACCCGAACATGATGACCGCCGCCAACATTGCCAGCGGTTACAGCGGCCTGACCAACGACAAGTACTCTTCCGCACCGGAATCCAAGCAGATCATTGCTGATACCATCGAGGCTGTCGGTTACGGCACCACCGACCCCGCAAGCGCTGCATCCGATATGTACAAGCAGCTCTCCAGCTACATCAGCGCCCAGTAAACCTCAGCGAACATCAAAAACGGGTGTCTCCCACCGAGGCATCCGTTTTATTAAAGTGTACCTGAAAAGTCGAAAATATAGTCTATTTCTACAAACACAGCCGGATTTGGCGTTAAAAAGCCTTGGAATCCACAAAGGATTCCTGCGGCTCTTTGCCTTAAATCCTGCTTGTGTTTGCGAAATATCCGTCATTTTCTTTGTTTTCAGCTACACCAGTAAAAAGGCGGATTTTTTCCAAAGAGGTGTGATCCTATGACAAAACAAACCAAAATCAAGCACTATACCAAGCGCGATTACGCGGCGTTTGCTTATCTGGCCCCGTGGATCATCGGTATGCTGGTCCTGCAGCTGTACCCGTTTTTAAGCTCGCTGGTTTACTCGTTCTGCAACTACAAAATCACCGGCACCCCCTCGTTCACCGGCCTGAGCAACTACATCCAGTTGTTCACCATGGATACTGAGTTTTGGAACTCCTTGAAAGTTACCCTGGCCTACACGCTGTACACCGTGCCCGGCAAGCTGGTTATGGCATTGGCTGTTGCGGTGTTCCTCAACCGTGACATCAAAGGCATCAACCTCATCCGTACTTTGTACTACATTCCGTCCCTGTTCGGCGGCAGCGTTGCTGTTGCTCTGCTGTGGAAGATCATGTTCATGGATAACGGCGTGATCAACGCCATCCTGACCACCCTGCACCTGCCCAACGTACAGTGGCTGGGCGACCCCCATCAAGCCCTGCGCACCATCTGCATGATGGAGATCTGGCAGTTTGGTTCTTCCATGGTCATGTTCCTGGCCGCGCTGAAAAACGTTCCGGCAGATTTGTACGAAGCTGCCGAGATTGACGGCGCAAGCAAGGTCAAGATGTTCTTCAGCATCACCGTTCCGCAAATCACCCCCATCATCTTCTTCAACCTTATCATGCAGACCATTCAGGCTTTGCAGAACTTCACCTCTGCCTTTGTCATCACCGATGGCGGCCCCATGAAGGCTACCTATGTGCTGGGCATGAAACTGTATAAGGAAGGCTTCTCCTACTTCAAGATGGGTTACGCCAGCGCCATTTCCTGGATCATCTTTATTGTGATCATGCTGATCACTCTGGTGCTGTTCGCAACCTCCAAGTGGTGGGTCTTCTATGGCGACGAAAGCTGAGAAAGGGCGCGTGAGCATTATGACAAAACAACAAAAAAAGACCCTGAACCTGGTGCTGACCTATCTGGTCATCATCCTGATTGGCTGCGTGCTGCTGTTCCCCATTGCATGGATGATTTCGGCCGCGTTCAAAACCAACGATGAAATTTTTGGCTCCATTGCACTGCTGCCCAAAAGCTTCAGCTTCCAGAACTTTATTGATGGCTGGAAAAGCGCCGGTATTTATACCTATGCAACCTATTTCATCAACTCCTTTATCATGGTCATCCCCACCACGCTGCTGACCATCGCTTCCAGTGCGCTGGTTGCCTATGGCTTTGCACGGTTCAACTTCCCGTTCAAAAAGCAGCTGTTTGCCATCCTGATCGCCACCCTGATGCTTCCCAACTCGGTCATCATCATCCCGCGTTACGTTCTGTTCAACAAGTTCGGCTGGGTCGATTCCTACATGCCATTCTGGGTGCCCGCCCTGCTGGCCTGCTACCCATTCTTCATCTATCAGCTCATCCAGTTCATGCGCGGCATCCCCCGCGATCTGGACGAATCCGCCTGCATTGATGGCTGCGGCACCTTCCGCATCTTCTGGCAGATCCTGCTGCCGTTGATGAAGCCGGCCCTCTTCTCCGCTGGCCTGTTCCAGTTCCTGTGGACCTATAACGATTACTTCAACTCCTTGATCTTCATCAACTCGGTCAAAAAATACACCATCTCGCTGGCGCTGCGCCTTTCCGTTGACGCGGAAAGTGTTGTGGTGTGGGGCCGCGTTATGGCCATGGCCTGCGTGGCGGTTCTGCCGCTGGTTCTCCTCTTCTTTGCCGCACAGAAATATTTTGTGGAAGGCATTGCAACCTCCGGCCTGAAAGGCTGATTTTCGTTTTCCTCTTTTTTGTTTGTTCCTCCTAAAAATCATTGACCCGTTGCGGGCCGGCACTGCCCGGCCCGCATTTTTTATTGAGGTATCATAATGAAACTGGATCTGAATTCCCAAACATTAAACGTCAGCTTTGCCTGCCGGATCGAGGATGCCTGGGTGCCGGTGCCGGAAACTGCCTGCACACAGTCCGGCTTTGACTGGACGCTGAACGGTGCGCATTACAGTGCGCAGTTCACCCCCGCTGGCGATACGCTGTGCTACACCCTGCAAATGGATGCGCCCAACCCCACCCAGCTGCGCATGTGGCTGGCTGTGCCGGGGCAGAGCGATTATTTCCATGTGATCCCCTGCAATATTTACGGCGATAACCACGCCGCGGAAGCCAAACCCGGCGAATTTCCATTGCTGACGAAGGACCACCACGAGGTGGCGTTCTGTGCGCCGCTGTGGGAATTCCGTGCGGACCGCGCCGCCATGCCGCTCGCCGCCCTCTGCTGGGACGGCGGAGTGGCCGCCGCTGCGGTGGAACCCTACAGCGAAAGCGAGGCCGGGATCATCCGCAACGGTGTGTTTGCCGCTTTGCCGGATGCGTTCGGCATCAGCCTGGGGTACACCAACGACCCCACCACCTTCAAAAACCGCTCCACCCCGGCGCCGTCCACCCGCAGCATGGCCTGCAAGGCGCAGACCAGCGGCAGGATCTACCTGCACAGCGGCCCGCGAACCGAGCTGCATGAGATCATCCGGCAGGAATACGCCCGCCACCAGGACCGCGCCGTCCCCCGCAATACCCTGCGCCAGGCCGTGCAGGGTATGCTGGACACTTTTGCCTACCAGAACTTTGACGCGGCGGCGGGGGAGTATACCAACCGCTGCTGCCGCCCGCCCAGGGAGACCGAGATGCGCCCCTGGCGGCTGGTGACGGAGATCGGCTGGACGGGTGGCGGCGTGCTGGCCTATCCGCTGGTGCTCTGCCGCGATGCCCTTGGCGCGGATGCCGAAGCTCCGCTGGCCGCGGCCATGAGCGGCGAACAGCTGTTTGACCGCATTGCCGATGCGTATAACGAAAATTCCGGCCTGCTGAACGACCTGATGGCCCCCAATGCCGCGGGCAGCCAGGTGAACGGCTGGTGGACCGGGTACGGTCTGGTCAAAGACTGCCACTGTGCCTATACAGTGGGCAGCGCCGTCCACTATCTGACCAAAACGATGGATTATCTGCACCAAAACGGCAAACCCTGCCCGGCCAAATGGATGGATGCAGCCCAAAAGGTGCTGCATACCGTCATGGATCTGCAGCGCGCAGACGGCGCTTTCGGCTATACTTACTCCACCCAGGAACGCAAAGTGCTGGATTGGAGCGGCTTTGCGGGCTGCTGGTTTGCCCCGGCGCTGGTTTACCTCTACCGCCTGACCGGCGAAGAACGCTGCCTGCACTCCGCCGAAAAGGCGCTGCATTACTACCATACCTTTGTCAAGGACCTGAACTGTTACGGTACCCCCATGGACACCTGGAAAGCCGTGGATGAGGAGGGCAACCTGGCCTTCATGCGCGGCAGCCGCCTGCTGTATGAGCAGACCGGCAAGGCCGAATTCCTGCAATATATGAAAGACAGCGCCGGGTACGAGTTCCTGTGGCGCTATGGCTACAAGACCTACCCGGAGCACACCCCGCTGAACCAGGGGTGGTCCGCCTGCGGCGGCGCCGTTACCTCGGTTTCCAACCCGCATATCCACCCCATGGGGGTTATTATTGACACTGACCTGCGCTATCTGGCACGGATGACGGGTGACGGCTATTACGCCAGCCGCGCGGCGGATTCTGCCGCCTGGATGCTGCAATGCCTGGAACTGTACCCCGCAGCCACCGGCTATGGCCGTTACGGCATTTTGTCGGAACGCTGGTGTCCCAGCGATGGGCTGGATGTGGAGCGCTTCAGTGATGGCAGACCGTTCAGCAGCTGGTTCAGCCACAATCTGTGGGCTTCCGCCTGCGTGCTGGAAGCTGCATGTGAGCTGCTGCTGGAAAGCGAACACAAGAAAGGATAAAAGCAATGGACCGTTATGTGACCGATATCAAAAATGGCTGCTACCAGAACCCGGTGCTGCCCATGGATTTCAGTGACCCCGACGCCATCCGCGTGGGGGAGGACTATTACCTGATCTCTTCCAGCTTTACCTACCTGCCCGGCGTGCCGGTGCTGCACAGCAAGGATCTTGTCCACTGGGAGCGCATCGGCAACTGCGTGGAGCGTCTGCCGTTTGACCGCTATGCCCAGCCCGCCCATGGCTGCGGCACCTGGGCCCCGGCGCTGCGCTACCATGCGGGCAGGTTCTATGCATTCATTCCCCTGCCGGACGAGGGCATTTTTTACACCGAAGCCACCGACCCCGCCGGCCCCTGGAGTGCGCTGCACTGCGTAAAATCCGCCAGCGGGTGGATCGATCCCTGCCCCCTGTGGGACGATGACGGCAGCGTGTATATGGCCCACGCCTTTGCCAAAAGCCGCTGCGGCATTAAGCACAAGATCCAGCTTTCCCGCCTGGATCCCGAAACGCTGGAAGTGGTGGAGGACGGCCCCATCGTGTTTGATGGCACCCTGAGCCAGCCCACCGCCGAAGGCCCCAAAATGTACAAGCGCAACGGCTGGTATTACATCTTTATCCCGGCAGGCGGTGTGGAATACGGCTGGCAGACCGTGCTGCGCGCCCGCAATGTGTACGGCCCGTATGAGGAAAAAATCGTCATGCACCAGGGGGCCAGCTCCATCAACGGCCCCCACCAGGGCGCGTGGGTCACAGCGCCGGACGGCAGCGATTGGTTCCTGCATTTCCAGGACCGGTTTGAACTGGGCCGCGTGGTACACCTGCAGCCTATGTGCTGGCACAGCGATTGGCCGTTCATCGGCCTGGAACAAAACGGCGATGGCATCGGCGAGCCGGTGACCGAGTGGGACTGCCCCAAAGGCGAAGCTGGTCCCGGCCTGCAAATAGGGGACAGCTTTACAAACGGCAAGCCCGGCCTGCAATGGCAATGGCAGGCCAACCCCCAGCCCGAAGCCTGGCTGCGCCCGGTGGCGGGGGATGCACTGCATCTGGTCTGCGGGGCCAGCGGAAGTTTGTGGCGGCAGCCCAATGTGCTCAGTCAGATGCTGCCTGCAGCGGATTTTACCGCAAACGTTACCCTTGGCCTGGCCGGGTGCGGCACCGGAGCTAAAGTAGGGCTTAGCGTGATGGGGCAGAAATATTCCGCCATTGAGCTCTGCCGCACCGCGCAGGGCTGCACCGTGCAGTTGGTACAGGGCATGGTGAAAGACCTTGCCCCCACCGGCGATGCAGAAGAAACGATCCTTGCCGAAAAAATGGTTGACACGGATGAAATAACCGTTACAATGAAAATAACGGCTGCCAAGCAGGTGCAGTATGCCCTGCTGGCAGCAGATGGCACCGCAGTGCCGCTGGGGGGAGCCCAACCCGTTGCCAAGGCAACCTGGACCGGCGCGCGCCTGGCCCTGTACGCCCGCGGCGGCACCAAAGAGGATACTGCCTGCATCAAGCAGCTGAACATTACATTTTAACCGGGCTTTTGGCGGCAGAACACCGCAGATGCCCGCGGCAAAAAGGAGAGCAAACTGGCAATGGCAAGTGTTACCATCCGGCTGAACAGCATTGGTGAAGTGAAAGAGTTTAACCGCATTGCGGCCACTGTGCCCGGAGATGTGGACCTGCATTCCGGGCGCTACTGCGTGGATGCAAAATCCATCATGGGTATTTTTGCCCTGAACCTGGCGCGCGAACTGACGGTGGACAGCCCAACCCTGAGCGAGGAAGAACTGCACAAAAAGTTTGCGGCCTTTTTGGCGGGCTAAGGCGTATCTGAAAACCAAGGGCAACACCGCACAATTCCCGCCTGACGGCTTAAGC
>ULYB01016789.1_pt1 | contig 10392 bp, 10 predicted proteins | sample 1961761 | NCBI WGS metagenome assembly ULYB01 (sample SAMEA4835852, study PRJEB28245) | human gut metagenome | biome: gut microbiome; material: fecal sample | place: Denmark | collected 2008
TTCACGCCGTGCTTGGCGGTGTTTTCAAAATAGGTAACGCCCTTTACGCCGTTTTCAAACACAACCTCGCGCGCGGTGGCGATTATGGGATTCACGCCGCCCACGCGGGCAACGCGCAGGAAGCCCTTTTCATCTATTGCGACCACTATGAAGCCAATCTGGTCCATGTGCGCGCTGAGCATTATCTTCTTTCCGCTTGTGCCGCGCTTATGGGCTATAAGGTTGCCCATGGTATCGCGGTATACCTCGTCCGCATAGGGGGCGACGTATTGCTTTATAGCCTCGGCAGCCTTATCCTCGCGTCCGGAGGGGCCGTATGCGCCGAGTATGTTCTTTATCATAGTTGTATCCATAAATCAAAGCACCTCGTTGAATTTTTTGTTCTTTAGGAAAGCGTCCGCCAATGCGTATGCGCCCATGATATCGTCTATATCGGCAATGCTGGCGGGGGAGTGGATATAGCGGCACGGCACGGATATGCAGCCGGTTTTGCAGCCGGCGCGCATACGCTGCGCGGGGCCTTGGTCGTTCGCGCCGGTGGTGCCCTGCCTGGGCTGCCACTTTATGCCGGAGGCGTTGGCGGTTTCGGTAAGCGCCTTGAACATATCGGGCGAAACTATGGTTGCGATATCCATGAAGGATATTGCCGGGCCGTGGCTCATCTTTGTAACGAAGCCAACGTTTTTGACCTCCGGCATATCGTTTGCGGTGGTGCCCTCAAGCACTATCACCACGTCCGGCGCAACGCTGTATGCCGCCGCGTACATTCCGCGAAGGCCGACTTCCTCCTGCACGGTGAACACGCCGTAAAAATCGCATTCATAATCGTTGGCCAAAAGCTGCATAAGTATTGCGCAGCCCACGCGGTCGTCCAGTGCCTTGCCCATAACGCGCTTTTCGCCAAGGCGTTTGAACTTGGTGGCAAAGCCTATCCTGTCGCCCGGCTTAACGTATTTCAGGGCGTCGTCCTTGTCCTTTGCGCCAATGTCAACAAAAAGCTCGCTGTGGCCGAGTACGGTTTTGCGGTCCGCGGCGGTTTGCAGGTGTATCGCCTTTGCGCCTATAACGCCTTCTATCATTTCGTCGCCCACAAGCACACGCTTGGATACCACAACGCGGGAATCTATGCCGCGCTGACCGTAGGCTATAAGGCCGTTGTCAAGCGCGCCTATAACTATCATGCCGACTTCGTCCATGTGCGCGGCTACCATCACCTTGGGCCCTTTTCCCGCCTTATGCACGATTAGGTTGCCCATGGCGTCGGTTTTCATATCAAGGCCGTCTATATTGGCAAGCTCGGCCTTTATATAGCGGCGCACGCGGCCCTCATCGCCGCTTACGCCAATCAAGTTGGAAAGTTCTTCTAATCGTCTAAGCATAGCTTTTCCTCCCAATCCGCGCCGATGTTCTGGGCAAAGCGGGCAATTACCTTGGCGCAGTTTTTAAGCGTGGTGAGCGATATTTCCTCTACGCTCGTATGCATATACCTGAGCGGCAGCGAAATAAGACCCGTCGCCACGCCGCCCATCTGTATCTGGGTATCCCATGCGTCGGTTCCCGTATGCGCGGGGGCAACGTCGTAATCCCAGGGGATGTTCTGCTCGTCCGCGGCTTCGGTTATCATTTTGAACATCTTGGGGTGTATGTTCGGGCCGCAGGTTATTGAAACCTTGGTTATGTCTATTGCGTCAAACGGCTTTATGCCCGGCGTGGGCGCATGACAAACGTCCATGGCTATTGCCATATCGGGCTTGGCGTTCCATACGCTGGCGCGCGCGCCGCCGCCGCCGCATTCTTCCTGCACGGTGGCGCAGAATATGACCTGGCAGTCCAGCTTGGATTTTTTAAGTATATCCATGGCTTCGAGCATAACGGTTATGCAGGCGCGGTCATCGAAAGTTTTGCCGGCAACTATGTTGTTCTTCAGCTTCATCGGCGGCAGCAGCGCGAACGTTACATTGTCGCCCACGCGCACAAGCTGACGCACCTCGTTTGCATCAAGTCCCGTATCGCAAACCATATCGTCTATCGAATAGGGCTTTGTATTGTCGCCCGATTGCTGAAGGTGCGGCGGAATTGCGCCCATAACGGCATTGAGCACCCTTTTGCCGTGCACCAGTACCTCGCTACCGGGCAGCACCCGCGGGTCAACGCCCGCAACGGAGCGTATGCGGAGCAAGCCGTCCTCCTCAATATCGGTCACCATCATGCCGACTTCGTCCATATGCGCCTGCACCAGCAGCACGGGGCCGTGGTCGCCTATATGCGCATAGGTGTTGCCCATTGGATCGATGAATATATCGTCCGTATAGGCTTTGTAATATCCCTTGACAACCTCGGACACGGCAACCTCGTTGCCGGTTACGCCTGGGGTGGTGGTCAAAGCGGATAGCGCCTCAAATACATCCATAAGCGTGTCTCCTTCTATTATAATATATATCTTTCAAACTCTTCGGTTTAACCAACGGTGTCCTTAATTACCCTTAGCGCGTTAAGATGGGTTATCTTATCCACCTCGTCCGCGGTGAAGCAGCGGTTCAGCGCCTCCTCTATCATGCCAAGGCCCTCTACCCCGCCGAATTCAAGCGTGCTGCTTATGCCGTCAAAATCGCTGCCGAGCGCAACTATGTCCACGCCCGCCTTATCGGCCATGTAACGCGCATGGCGCGCTATATCGGCGCAGTAGGTATAGCGGGTCTTGTCCACAAGGAAATCAGCAGCGTAGTTGAGTCCGACCATGCCGCCCTTATCCGCAACGGCGCGCAGCATATCGTCCGTAAGGTTGCGCATAACGGGGCAAAGCTCCCTTGCGTTGGAATGGGAGGCGACGAAGGGCTTTGAGGAATGCTTTACAACATCCCAGAAGCCGCCGTCGCTGAGATGCGCGGTGTCTATTATAATGCCAAGCTCGTTCATGCGCCTTACGGCCTCTATGCCGAAGGGCTTAAGCCCCGCATCGGGCTCAAGGCAGTTGGGGTAGCCGAGCGTGTTTTCCTGATTATGGGTAAGGGTTATAAGCCTTACGCCGCGGCGGTACATTTCGTCCAGCCGCTCTATTTTGCCGTTAAGCGGTTCGCCGTTTTCAATCGTCATCATGGAGGACATTATGCCGTCCGCCATGTTCTTTTCAATGTCCGCATATTTACCGACGGGGCGGATAAGGTCCGTGTTGGCGGCTATCTGACGGTCGTAGCAATCGGCTGCATCGTTGAAGAAATCCCACTCGTCGGCTTCGCCGGTGGTGCTTGCTATCCGCTTCATGGGCGGGATATACAGCGCAAAGCATTGCAGCAGGCAGCCCGCCTCTTTCATACGAAGCAGGTCAAGCATGCCGGTGGGGTTGGAGCGCAGGTTTTTGCTGTCCTCGTTCCTCATGACCTCGCATACTACGGTATCGCAGTGCAGGTCTATAAAACGCATTTTGGTCATTTATTTATCCTCCGTTTCCCGCGCAACTGCCGCGCGAAAATCATCCATGGTTTTGTTGTGGAATTTCCACCAATGCTCGGGATCGTGATGCCCGCTTGCCGTGCCGCGAAGGAACCCCTCGTGATGGCTTACTATTTCGTTTATCTCGATAGTGGGGTACTGACGGATAAGGTAAGCGCAAAGCTGTACGGCGTTGCTCCATAGCCTGTCGAAATACGGCTGAAAACGCGCCGTGTCGTAATCCGCAATATCAAAATCAGCGGTGTATATCATGCCCGCCGGTTCGCACAGCTCAATGCCTATATGGTCGTTGTTATCCGTGCCGCCCGCATGCCAGCCGCGCATTGTCCAGGGCAGATACTGCATAACTATTTCGTCGTCCGCAAATGCATGCACGCAGACCTCGCGCCCGCCCTGCTCGCTTGCGCTCTTGTTCCACAGCTCGTACCATACGCCCGCCCGCATGCCGGGTTCGGCGGTGCTGTGTATGGTTATGCCGCGGGGGGTTATGGTGCGCCCTGCTTTATAGCAGTCGTTTTCGCTCATCAGCTTGGTAATGATGTTCGGCATATTTCCTCCGTCTAATATAAAATGGGTATCTGCGCGATCCAAATCGATTATACTACATATTTTATAAGAAGAAAAGTATCTTAAAGCGTATATGTCCGCGCTGAAAGCAATGGAAAAGCAAACAAATATATGATATAATCAGCGCATGAACAGGAAACAGATACAAAGTAACTTGATGTTGGTATTGGTTGCGCTCATTTGGGGCACGGCTTTCGTGTTCCAGGCAATGGGCGGCGACACCATGAGCGCGTATGCATTCAATGCGCTCAGGTCACTTGCGGCGGGTATTGCGCTGCTGCCGCTTATTGCGTTCAATAACGCTAAGCAGAAGAAAAGCGGCCGTGCGGCCGAAGCTTACCCAAAGGACAGGCGCACGCTTATAGTGGGCGGCATTGTTGTGGGCGCGGCGCTCGCGGTGGCAAGCGCATTGCAGCAGCTTGGCATAGGGTTAACCACGGTGGGCAAGGCGGGCTTTATAACGGCAATGTACATAGTATTCGTGCCGGTGTTCGGAATATTCCAGCGGCGCAGGCTGCCCGTTACGGTATGGATAAGCGTGGCGCTGGGCGTGGTTGGGCTTTATTTCCTATCGATGAACGGCAGCTTCACGCTGCAAAAGGGCGATGCGTTGATACTCTGCTGCGCATTCGGCTACACCGCGCACATACTGCTGATAGACCATTTTTCACCCAAGGTTGACGGCATTAAGATGAGCTGCATACAGTTTTTCGTATGCGCTGCGCTTTCGGCCGTGTTCATGCTGATAGACGGCAGCATACCCACATGGCAGGCCATAGGGGAAGCGATAATATCCATTCTTTACACGGGCGTGATGTCCAGCGGCGTGGGCTACACGCTGCAGATAATTGCCCAGAAGAACACCGAGCCTGCGGTGGCATCGCTGCTGATGAGCCTTGAAAGCGTGTTTGCGGCGCTGGCGGGCTGGGTGCTGCTGAACCAGAAATTCTCCGGCCGCGAAATGCTGGGCTGCGCGATAATGTTTGCGGCGATAGTGCTGGCGCAGCTTCCCGACCTTATTGCGGCGGCAAAGAAGAAAAAGGGCAAGGCCGCGTAGGAGGAGCAGCACATAATTTCGGCCAAACCCCAGTCAATTCATCATCGCTTAATGAACCTCCCCAATAGAATAGGGGAGGTTTTTGGTATTGCGCCGCCAACCCTAAAAAGCTGTCCCCGCGGGCGGGAAAGTGGCTGCGAATGAAATGAGCAGACGGAGGGGTTAAAAAGAAGCTTGCAGTTCTTTGTCTGTTTCAACCCCTCAGTCGCCTGACGGCGACAGCTCCCCGTCCGGGGAGCCTTTTGGACTCCCTCAGTCAAACCTTCGGTTTGCCAGCTCCCTCTAAGAGGGAGCCTTTTGGCGATGTACGCGCTCGGGGGCGATAGTGTGTAAAATAGGTTAGGTGGGATTAACCGTGCGGCGCAAAAAAACCTCCCTATAAAGAGAGGTTGCAATAAGCATTAGCGAATCGGCGGATGGGGGATTTATATATCCTTCAATATCTCGTCCTTCAGCGCGAGCAGAGCGCATATGTTGCGGGCGTCGCGCGGGCAGCTTTCCGCGCCCTGTGCGCGGTACAGGCCATAATTCATGTGCGAAGCTATTATGTCCGCGCCCTTTATGTGGCCGTCGGAGGCGGCTATTTCCTCCGCAACCTTGGCCATATCCATATCCTTTAAGCCCTTGACCTCGAAATGGGCGGAGGCAAGCGCGGCTACGCCGTCGTAATGCGTGGTAAGCACGCTTACGCTGGGCTGCTTATCAAGGTAACGCGTTACAGCGCGCACTATCATTGCGCCTTCCTCGGGATTGGTACCGCGGGCAAATTCATCCAGCAGTATAAGGCTTATGCCTTCGGTTTGTGCGGCGGCCTGCTCAACCTCGTTGAACTGCACTATCTCCGCGCCGAAGCTTGAAAGGCCGCGGTCCATGTCCTCCAAATCCTCGCTTACTATGAATATGCCGCCGAAAAGCGGAAGCTTTGCATATTTGGCGAATGGCAGCATGCCCGCCTTGACAAGCATGGCGTTTAGCGCAAGGGTTTTGAGCGCAACGCTTTTGCCGCCCATGTTTGCGCCGGTTATTACCGTTGCGCCCACGGGAGCGGAAAGCGAAACGGGCGTAAAGCGGCGCTCCCGCTCGAAAAGCGCATCCGCAACGCGGGGGTTGACCATATCCTCCATTTCAACGGGACCGTCGCTGAAATGCGGCATAACTCCGCCGTAGCGCACGGCAATCTCCGCACGGGCGATTGTGAAATCAAGCTCCGCCACGTTATCCATGCAGCCTATTATGGCATCGGTATACGGCGCAAGGTCAAGGCATATTTCCTTACGGATGCGGCGCTCCTCCGCGTCCTCTTTGCCGGCGGCTGCACTGCGCAGCGCCATAAGCCGCGCGCGTTCAGCGCTGTCTGTCTCCTTGCGGATAAGCTCCTCTATTTCCCGCTTTTCGCGGCGCGCCTGCTTCAATTCGGGCGATGCGTTATCCGCAATGAAGAAGGTTGCGGCGCGGCTGCCCTCGGGGTCTATTATTTTCAGCGCCTCCGTCTGCGCGGGTATCGCTATGCCCTCTATGTGCGCCTTGGCTATAACGTCCTCAAGCACGGGGGCTATAAGCTCGGTTTGCAGCAAAAAGCGCTTCAGCTCAAAAAGCTCAAGCTCGCTGAGCCCGCCGCCTTCAAGGTTCATAACGCTCCTGCGGATATCCTTCATGGGCATCATAAGCCGCTGAAGCCTGCCGTATTCAAAGCTGAGCGTGGTTAGCGTATCCTTAACACGGCATACGTTTGAAAGCTGCGTTTTCAGCTCGTCTATCTCATTCGGGTCAAAAAAGCGCAGCTTGCTCACCCGCGCCTGACCATACGGACTTGAACAGGAAAGCGAATTGATAACGTATCTGAATCCTATGTTCTCCTGCTGGGAAAATGTCATTGCCATGGGTAATTGTCTCCTTTTATCAATCCTCGTCCTTGCTTTCCACGTTCACTACCGGCACGTTTACCGCAGCGCGCATGCTGTCGAGCAGCAGCTTCGGGTCCATGTGGAACCCGTATGCGGAAACGGGGTTTACCGTTATTGCCGCCAGCTTTACCGGCCGCCTTACGCCAATGCGCACGCCGCGAATGAGCAGCTTTTCGTATGAATCGTGACTGAGCAGCAGCTTGCTGCCGTCCTCCGCGCTCAGCTCGAAGCCCTTCAGCTTTGCCCCGCCCATGAGCACGGGCTTTATTGTTGCGTCCGTTACCGCGCCGGTGATATACGCGCTTTTTACGTCCGCATATTCGCGGCTGCGGAGCGCCTCGGCAAGGGTCAGGCCGTCCTTCATCTGTTCAACGGTGCCGTCCGCGCGCTTGAAGCGTATCTTGCCGCTTATGGGCATATCCAGCTCCGCCTCGCTGAAGGATTCCTGCCGCGGCAGGGTCAAAAGCGCGGTTGAAAAGGCGGTATCCTCGATGACCACGTTTATGTCCCGCGAATAGGATGCGCCGGTGCAAAGTATGGTGGCTTCGCTCACGGTGGGCGCGCAGAGCGTTTTGCGGCTGAGCGCGCCGTCTATTATCGTCATGTCCGCGCCGAAGGAAGAAAAAACGTCCACAAGCGTGCTCAGCTGCGCGGTCATGCTGGGGCCGGCAAGCTGCACGCTGCCGTCGCTGCGGGCACGGACAACGGCAACCTCGCCCATGGGCGTTGGCCAGCCGGTGGAATAGATTATCTCCCGCGTGATATCGCTCAGGCGGAACATGTCCACGGCCGTGGCAACGAGCGTGCCTTCATAAACGTATATGCCGGGCTTTGCCGTGCGGGTAACAAGGTCCGTGCTTTCACCGTCCCGCCCTATGCTGGTAAGCCCAAGGCGGACGCTGGATTCGTTCAGCTCCGCAATCAGCTTATTGAGCACGGTGGTCTTGCCGGCGTTTTTGCACATGCCTATTATGGATAGCGAGCGCACGCCCTGTATATATTCCTTCAGCATTCAGTCTCCTACATTACATATGGGGAGCGGCTAATCACTCGCCGTCCCGCTCCGCTTCCTTTTCCCTTTCAAGGAACAGCTTGAAAACCGCGTCCAGCACATTTGGGTCGTCCACGCCGCGCAGCTCTTCCTCTTCATCATCGGCGCCGGCCATAAGCTCCAATATAACAAGCTCCGGCTCGTCGCTTTCATCGTCCACGGGGAACAGCACGGCGTATTCCTTGCCAAGGAACGGCACAACGTCCATTATTTCATAGGCAAGCTCGTTTCCGTCCCTGTCCTCAAGGGCGATAAGGTCATTCTGATCTATTTCCATATTTATCACCGAAGCTTACGCCTTGTTCTCGCAGCCGAGCACATACTGTATTTTGTGCATTACCATCTGCTTTATGGCTTCGCGGCCGGGCTTTAGATACTGGCGCGGGTCAAAATGGTCGGGATGGGTATAAAGATGCTCGCGCACGCTTGCGGTCATGGCAAGGCGCAGATCGGAATCAATATTTATCTTGCAGACTGCCATGCTTGCGGCCTGGCGCAGCATATTCTCCGGCACGCCTATGGCATCGGGCATATTACCGCCGTATTTGTTTATCTTTTCAACAAATTCGGGTATAACGCTGCTTGCACCGTGCAGCACTATGGGGAAGCCGGGCAGGCGCTTCTGAACCTCTTCAAGAATATCGAAGCGGAGCTGCGGCTTGGTGCCGGGCTTGAACTTATATGCGCCGTGGCTGGTGCCTATGGCTATGGCAAGGGAATCCACGCCGGTGCGGGTAACAAAATCGTAAACCTGATCGGGATCGGTATAGCTGCCCTGGCCTATGGCAACCTTAACGTCGTCCTCAACGCCTTCAAGGCGGCCGAGCTCGCCTTCTACCACAACGCCGTGGTCGTGAGCATATTCAACCACCTGGCGGGTGAGCGCCACGTTATCCTCGTAAGCATGGTGGCTGCCGTCTATCATGACGGAGGTGAAGCCGCCGTCTATGCAGCTTTTGCAAAGCTCAAAGCTGTCGCCATGGTCAAGATGCAGGCATATGGGCAGGCCGGTTTCGATTATTGCGGCCTCAACAAGCTTCATAAGGTAAGTATGGTTGGCGTATTTGCGCGCGCCTGCGGACACCTGAAGTATCAGCGGGGCGTTGAGCTCCTTTGCGCCTTCGGTTATGCCCTGGATTATCTCCATGTTATTTACGTTGAACGCGCCTATGGCGTAGCCGCCTTCATAGGCCTTTTTGAACATTTCGATACTGGTTACAAGAGGCATATTTTTATCTCCTTTACATGTTCATAGTTATTGCTATTATATACTATTTGGCGCGATAAGCCAACATATACATTGCTTATAATCATATATGGCAGGAAAAACACCTTAACGCGGTGAAAGAGATGGATAACCTCCTGTGCCTTACCCGCACCGCGCTAAAAAGCATACAGTGCAAAGTGGGGAAGATGAGGGAGGTAAAATTAGAACAGTAGAGGGTGTGTCCTCCCCCTTGATTTTTTTAAGTTATATGCTACAATATATGCAGAATAATGACCGGAGGTAATATACCATGGCTTATAAGATCACTGATGCTTGCATCTCCTGCGGCGCGTGCGAAGGCGCTTGCCCCGTTGGCGCTATCTCCCAAGGCGAGGATCATTATGAGATCAACCCCGATATGTGCATCGAGTGCGGCGCGTGCGAAGGCGCTTGCCCCGTTGGCGCACCCAAGCAGGACTAATTAACTGCGAATCAAGGATCGGCCCTTCCGTTAAAGGGAGGGCCCTTTCTGTATCTGAACAGAAATTCGATCTATGCGGCTCTAAAGGCCGTTTTTTAGGTGTAGGGAAGGCTAATATATGGAAAAAGGTATCACAAGGCCGAACGGAAGCAAAAAATACATAGGCATACTGCTCATGCTCACATGCGCGCTGCTTTGGAGCGCAAACGGCCTTTGCATAAAGCTTACGCCGTGGAACTCAATGGTGCTGGCGGGCTGGCGCGGCTTCGCGGGGGCGATAACGCTGTTTATCGCCATGAAGGCGCTGAAGATGAAAATAAGCATAAACGGCCGCACCGTGCTGATAGGCACATGCGTATGCGCGACAGGCTTTCTTTACATAATAGCAAACCGCCTTACAACGGCGGCGAACGCGATAGTGCTGCAATACACATCGCCCGTATGGCTGGTGATACTGAGCATGGTATTCTTCAAAAAGAAATACCGCGGGCTTGACTACGCGGCGGTGCTGCTGACCGTCGGCGGCATTGCGCTTTTCTTCATGGATCAGCTTAAACCCGGCGGGGCACTGGGCAACATAATAGCCATAATCGACGGATGCAGCCTTGCGGGCGCGTACCTTTTGATGGGCGAAAGCGAGGGCGGCAACCGCCTTTCCGGCACGCTGGTAGGGCT
>ULYB01066327.1_pt1 | contig 10029 bp, 9 predicted proteins | sample 1961761 | NCBI WGS metagenome assembly ULYB01 (sample SAMEA4835852, study PRJEB28245) | human gut metagenome | biome: gut microbiome; material: fecal sample | place: Denmark | collected 2008
GACCGCATCAGAAAAAGAGATTGAACCTGCCGCCACAAGGGCAGAATATTCACCGAGGCTGTGACCTGCCGCCACATCAGGTGTAACGCCTTCTTCTTTCAATACCTGCCAACAGCATACACTGGCCGTCAAAATAGCAGGCTGGGTAAATTCTGTTTTCATCAGTTCCGTATCCGGACCTTCAAACATCATTTTTGAAATGGAAAAGCCCAATGTGTCATCAGCTTCACGAATGATCTTTTTCACGGAATCATACTTTTCGTACAAATCATGAACCATTCCGACTTTCTGGGATCCCTGTCCCGGGAAAAAAAATGCTGTTTTCATTGTTTCACCTCATTACATAAACTATCTATTATGACTATTAAATTATGACTATTAAATCCAACGCATTACATCACAGCCCCAGGTAAGACCGGCACCGAATCCTGTAATCACGACGATATCGCCATGTTTTATTTTTCCGCTCCGCACCGCTTCATCAAGCGCAATCCCCACGGATGCCGCCGAAGTATTTCCATATCTTTCGACATTCACATACATATGGTCTTTGGGAATACCCACTTTTTTTGCAATAGACTGGATAATACGATTATTGGCCTGATGGGCAATGAACATATCTATTTCCTCTTTATCAACTCCCGCCTTTTCAAGTGCTGCCATAGTTGTATTTTCCATATGGCGGACAGCAGCTTTAAACACTTCGGGGCCTTCCATATGTATGTAAATACGATTCGAATCAATGGCGCGGTGCGTCACAGGTTCAGCCACACCGCTGGCTGGGATATTTAAAATACTTCCCATGCTCCCATCAGAACCTAAATCTGATGCCAGAAGGCCGAATCCTTCTTCCGCCGCCCCGATGACCGCCGCTCCGGCCCCGTCACCAAAAAGAATACAGGTGGAACGATCCTGCCAATTAACCAGGCGGGACAATATTTCCGCGCCCACCACCAAAATATATTTATAAAGTCCCGCTTTGACCATCGCAGCTGCTGTGGCGACTGCATAAATATAACCGGAGCAGCCCGCAGAAATATCCATGCCGCCCGCCCGTTTCATTCCCATCTTATCCTGCACAAGACAGGCAGTCGACGGTACCACATAATCCGGTGAAGCTGTCGCCACCATCACAAAATCTATATCCTCTGCAGTAAGACCGGCAGCTTCTAAAGCTTTCCAACCGGCTTTTACACACAAATCCGATGTATTTTCAGAGGCGGCTGCCAGGTGACGGGTTTCCACACCTGTGCGGGTACGAATCCATTCATCCGTAGTATCTACCAACTTCTCAAGGTCAAAATTTGTCAGGAGTCTTTCCGGCGCATAGTGACCGGTTCCCAAAATTCCTGCCGAACTGCATACACTCATATAATTATTCCCCCAAAAGCTCAGTCTTCTTTCAAGCGGCCCGCTTCTTTTTCAATCTGCACCACCGCTTCTGCAATAACATCAACCACACGAGCTTCACAGAAGTCTTTTGCCATATGAATGGCATTCCTGATTGCCCGGGCTTGGGACGCGCCGTGGCAGATAATCAGCCCGCCTTTAATCCCCATCAAAGGCGCTCCGCCATATTCGGCATAATCCAGCCGCTTCACAAGATATTTTTTCAATGCCGGTTTCAGGAGAAAGGCCCCCAGCTTTGCCCGAAGACCGCCTTTTTCCACCGATTTTTTCAATAATGCGGAAAACAGACTGGCAGCTCCTTCTCCAAATTTCAGTACTACATTTCCTGTAAAACCGTCAGTAACAATAACATCAAATTCACCGGACATGATATCACGTCCCTCCGCATTTCCCGCAAAAGGAACCACTTTCTGTCCGGACAGCCATTCATAAGCTTCCGTCACGACAGGACTGCCCTTTGTACTTTCTTCGCCGATATTCAGAAGTCCGATCCGCGGATTTTCGATATGCCACACTTTTTTCGCATAAACATATCCCATCAGAGCATTTTGTAAAAGTGTCTCCGGTTTCGGCTGCGCGCTGGCACCGGAGTCAATCAGAAATGTATATCCGTCTTTCCGATTCGGAATCGGAGTTAAAATGGCAGGACGTTCAATCCCATCGACACGTCCCATCCCTAAAAGTCCTGCCGTCACAGCAGCGCCTGTTGAACCGGGAGCGACAAGAGCACCGCACTCTCCGTTCTTAACAAGCTTTGCCCCCACAGACACGGATGCGTCTTTTTTCTTACGAAATGCCATCCCCGGATGTTCTCCCATCCCAATCACCTGTGATGCATGGCAGATTTCAATCAACGGTTCCTGATCGGCATGATTGTCTTTCAATACTTTCACAATTTGTTCCTTATCGCCGACCAGGACAACAGGAACATGAAAATCACGCACTGCCAGAACAGCGCCTTTGACTATTTCAAGAGGAGCGAAATCCCCCCCCATAGCATCTACTGCTATTTTATCCATGAAGCGCCTCCCCGCCTGTTTTTGATACTTCCATAATAAATTTGGCACGGAACACTTCCGCCGTTCTTTTAAAGAAGCTGATATAAATATATTTCCTGTTTACTTTCATCAGAGCGATTTTCCCCTTGAGAACAAGCTGTTCACCACTGCCGACAGGTTCTTTATACTTAATATTCCCCACCTGCACCGGCGTGAACACCTGTCCTGCCAAAGACTGCGCAAAATCTGCCGCAGCGGCATAAAGGCGATCTGCGGAAACCATACCGCTTCTGTCCGTCATTTTCTCTGTCGTATGAAACAGGGCGAGTCCCTTTTTCCCTTTCTCCATATCCAGAATCTGGAGTTCTTCATGAAATCCGGACGGATGTTCAGAAACTGCTTTTTCAATCCGTTTCCGCATCTGCGGTATTCCCAGCATCTGCCGGTCAAGCCTTATTGTCGCAGCAGAGACGGAAAACCGCTTTGCCAGATCCTCATCGGTAAGGCACGGATTCTGCCGGATCACATCAGTGATCGCTTCCCGCCGTTCTTCTTTCTCCCATTTACGTTTTCTGTTCATATTTATCACCTGCTGATAATACTATATCACAACACCGCAACCATTATATAGTATCCTCGTTTCTCCCCTGTTGATTAATATGCTTTTCCATTATTCCCGTAACAGGAATCTTTTAATCCAAGGATATAATAAAGAATTCTTTTATGAACAGGTGCTAACTTCATAACGCAATGAAATGCCCTTATCCCTGTCTTCCTTTACTGAAGATTTATTTTGTCATATTATCAAAAATAAATCAAGTTTTGTTTGAATAAATTATTTGACATAAAACCATTGACTTATCCATACTTTTGGACTACACTACAATCAAATAATTTCAATTTACACTCATCAAATAAAACGTTTATGTGATTTTGTATTACAATCAAGAAGGAGAAGCGCTATGTCTTTACCGGCATTGCATATAGGTGAATTGACAGCCCGTATTCCCATCATCCAAGGCGGCATGGGTATCGGCATCAGCCTTTCCGGTCTCGCGGGAGCCGTCGCAAAAGAAGGCGGTATCGGTGTCATTTCCGCGGCACAGCCCGGTTTCGATGAACCTGATTTCAGAACAAACACGATTGCCGCTAACTGCAGGGCTCTTGCACGCCATCTGAAAAAAGCGCGTGAAACAGCGCCTGATGGAATTATCGGTGTGAATATCATGACAAAAGGATATAACTATGAAGTTTATGCCAAGTGTGCCGTAGAAAACGGAGCAGACATTATCTTTTCCGGTGCAGGTCTTCCCGCCGATCTCCCCGCATGTGTCGAAGGTTCGAACACCAAAATAGCACCCATTATCGGTTCACCCAAAGCGTGCCGCGTCCTGTTGAAATTATGGGACAGGCACCACCACACGACAGCAGATCTGGTTGTCATCGAAGGTCCGAAAGCGGGCGGCCATTTGGGCTACACCCGTGAAGAAGTAAAACTTCATGAAAACGACGGCTATGAAAAAGAAATTCTGGAAATTCTCGCGGTAGTTCACGAATTTGAAGAAAAGTACAATAAAAAAATCCCCGTCGTATTCGGCGGCGGTGTTTTTGATAAAGAAGATATCAGACATTATCTTTCTCTCGGTCTTTCCGGCGTGCAGATGGCAACACGTTTCGTAGCCACGAAAGAATGTGATGCGGCGGACGAATTTAAACAAATGTACGTCAAGGCAAAAAAGGAAGATGTGACAATCGTCCAAAGCCCGGTCCATATGCCGGGACGGGCGCTTCTCAACCCCTTTGTAAAACGGATCCGCAAACAGCGTGAAAACGTAAGAAACTGTTTCCACTGCCTTAAGACCTGCGATCCCCACACAACGCCATATTGCATTACTATGGCGCTCATCAGGGCTGTCAAAGGAGATGTGGATAACGCACTTGTCTTCTGCGGCGCCAATGCCTACAAAATTAAGGACATTGTTTCCGTTCATGACCTGATGTGCGAACTTTCTACTTAACCCCCGAGGCAATACCGTTCCTCCCATCAAACGACATTGCCTCTTTCCTGAAGACCTCCACCCCCATGGAGGTCTATTTTGTTTGCCGCATAAAAAAACGATACATCACCGTACCGTTTCTTCTTCACTGTTCATTCACAAACCATTGTTTTTTATTTCTTCAAATGATGACTTCCTCTTTCCGTAATTGGCACTCCTTTTTTACAAAGCGGACATTCTTCCGGGCGGTAAGCCGGCACTGTCAGGCGGACAAGAGGAAATACCTTATCGGCAGGCACACCGTAATCCGCCTTTCCTCCGGAGCGATCTACAAAAAGACCGATGCCCGCAATTTCACCTTTTGCTTCATTTACCACGTCCACCACTTCACGGATAGAGCCGCCGGTAGTCACGATATCTTCCACAATGAGAACCTTTTCCCCCGGTTCCACACGAAAGCCACGGCGAAGTGTCATTTTTCCGTTTTCTCTTTCCGTAAAAATAGAACGGGTCCCCAAAAGCCTCGCTGTCACCTGTGACAGGATAATGCCGCCCGTTGCCGGTCCGATGACTGTCTGCACGCCCTGATTTCTGAAATGGTCTGCAATCATTTCACAAAGTTTTTCCGTGTACTCAGGGTGCTGCAGTACATTGAACTTCTCTACATAAAGGGGGCTGTGCAGCCCGCTGGTCAGAAGAAAATGCCCTTCCAGAATGGCTTTTGTCTCTCTCAATAAAGATTCTGCGTCTTTTTTCATCATTTTTTATTCTCCCTGATCTCTTCTAAAATCATACGGACAGCTTTTTTCGGATCTTCCGCTTTTGTAATCGGCCGCCCGATCACAAGCCGCGTCGCACCGTTATTAAGCGCCACAGCGGGCATGGCGATACGTTTCTGATCATCAGCATCCGCAAAGGCCGGACGGATTCCCGGCGTGACAATTTCAAAATCATTTCCGCAAAGTTCCCGTATCCCTTTCGCTTCTTCCGGCGATGCCACCACACCGTCGACGCCGCACTCTTTTGCCAGTTTTGCCAGGCGGAACACTTGAGACTCAATCGGCAATAATCCGCCTGTCTCTTTCCAAACAGTTTCATCAAAACTGGTAAGCACGGTAACCGCCAGAATTTTTGGACGTCTCCCGTTATTCCGTCCCGCTTCATCAGCAGCTTGCACTGCGGCTTCCATCATGTCCCGACCGCCGCCTGCGTGGATCGTGATCAGGTCGATCCCCGGTCCCGACACGGCAGCAATTCCATGGGCCACGGTGTTCGGGATATCATACATTTTTAAATCAAGAAAAACCTGCTTCCCTTTTTCATGAAGCCATTCCATGGTTTTACTTCCTTCAGCATAGTACAGTTCCATTCCTACCTTGTAGAACGAAACGAGTTCTCCCAGCTCCTCCACGATGGACTCCATCTTTTCAAAAGAATCTACATCCAGTGCCGCAATGATCCTGTCGTCTGCAGAACAGACCCTCTCCATATAATCCCTCTTTTCAAAAGCAGTTTTTTTAATTATATCAGTTTTATTAGGCAGGCGCATTAGAAAACACAGGTTTTTCCGAGTAAAAAAAGCCCCGAATTTATTTTCGAAGCCTTTTCTGTGTGACTGTCCGATTTTATATTACAATTTAATGATTTAATTTTTCTTCTCTGCCGGCTGTTCAGGATTTGCCGCGGCCGCTTCGCGAATCATATGGACCGTGACGGAATTTAATTCTACCGGTGTTTCCAATGCTTTCACTTCATGAAAGCCCACTTTCAGTCTTCCCGTATAGTAACCGATGACTTCATCTTTCGAATTTACTTTAACGGCGTAAATCGTTTTATCTTCGCCAAGCCCAACCAGCCGGAACTGCCCGGGCGGAGAAATAACGCGCCAGCCGCTGTCATCCCCGTCAAAAAGATACATAATGCCCCGCTGGCTGTCATCGTAGAAGAATTTATCTTCATCATAAAAAACGGCAATCTTACCGATATGGGATGTCTGCACATAGATGCGGCGGGTATCATAGTTTGCATCAGTACGATAAATACGATACAGTCCGTTTCCCACCTCCATTTTCATATACACCGCATTCGTCGCAGTCGAGTATGCCACATCCACAATTTTGGCGTTTCTCGGCAGATCCTTAATCGGCGCATCCGATTCATGGGTCGTTCCTTCCGGATTATACCTTGCCAGAGTCACATCCCAGCGTCCGCCCTTCCAATGAATGGGATACATGGCCATAAGCGCCAGATTACGGTCAGGCATCCATTCAAAGAAAGATACGCCCTGTCCTTTCAGATCCACTTTCTGCGGCGTGTTCAAACTGTCTGAATTATAAATCGTCACAGAATCAGCGGTAACATCAGCCATATAATGGTAGTCATGGGAATAATAGGCTTTCCCCTTCACCGTAATTTTGCTGAATATCTTCCGTCCTGCCTTATCAAGAGCCTCCGTATTTTTATCTTTTACATCAGATACCCCGTAATCCGAAGAAGACAAAGGCGCAAAGAGTACCTGATCAAGATAAAGGTACCCGCCCGCCTGCAGTACCGTACCGATGACACAGCAGGAAACAAATGTAAGAAATTTCTTATTCATCAGTTCCCTCCTATTTCACGATAAATGCCGTTGGAATCATACGCTCTCCAAGAAGATCCGCCGGTTTATTCACTACATTGCCGTTATAATACAAGGTCGTACTGGAACCGCCGTCCAGATTCGCCGCAATATACGCGCCTTTTTCATACATAATATTCTGCACATCCACCAAAGTGGCTCCGATACTGTACCCCGGTTGGCGGCCGTCGATAACAAGAAACATCATGGTTCCGTCTTTTTTCTGTCCGATCGCGGAACGCGGACTGATCCCCCAGCCGCCGTCACCGCTGCGGATAACCTTTTTGCCGTTCATGATAAGTGGCGGGCCGAAGGTCAATCCCTCTGTCACACCCAAATCATGAAGCTCCTTTTTATTATAGTTTCCGGCAATCAGGTTCCCTGAACGTGTCATGCCGACAAAATCGACCCGTTCTTTATCATCTACCTGCTGCCCGAGCAGATACTTTCCTTCATGAATGATAAACCCATAGGGCAGGCGGCCGGTTCCCGTACCATTGGGATCATAAAATCCCCCGCCGTTAATTGCGGCAACCGCATTATTCTTCTTTGCAATGCGGCTCGTCGTATCCCCTTTTTCCTGAATATCTTCAGCCGTTGCCACCTGTATCCGCTGCGGATTGGGGATTTCCAGAAGATAACCCACGAAACGGGTCGTTTCAATCTTCTGCAAAGACAGCGTGGAATCGGTACGCGGTTTAAAGGAAAGAACTTGCGTCTGTTCCGTCGTTTTGACTACACCCAATATTTCATTTAATTCCTCCTGGTTATACAGCCAGGTAATGTACTGGGGATGGCGGGAACGCATGATAGCGCCTACCACGGCACGCTTCAAATTTCCAAACGGTCCGAAAAGGACAATAATCGGAGAAGTAGCCGCAAAGAAAACCAGCGTAACTATGATAAACCGAAATATAAGGCTGTGAAATATTTTACTCATCATTTCTCCTGATTTTATAAAGGCGCATAGTTATCTTTCGTCAATCGTTCCATGAACCGCGCCAAAGAAACATTATTCCCAATGTATACGCGTTTCAGGTCATAAGGGTAACTTCCCACATGGACACGTCCGGCATCGGTAGTTACTGCCAGCTTGATTCCTGCCTTTTTGCAGATATCAATCACTTCGTCATCATAATCTCCATACGGATAAGCAAACCATAGATTATCAATTCCCAAATGATACTTGAGGGCTTTATTCGCGCCGATAATTTCGTTTTCCTTCTCTGCCCTCGTAGGCAGGTTATGCAGCTTGGGATGGCTCAAAGTATGGTTCGCAATGGTTACTGCCCCGCTGTCTGCCATTTCCTTCAGCTGTTCCCAGGTCATACGGTTGTAAGATTTACCCACATCATCAGTAATAAGAAATAAAGTCCAGGGATAACCGAATTCTTTCATCATGGGGTACACGATAGTATAGCTGTCCAGATACCCGTCATCAAAAGTAATACATACCGGTTTGGATGGAAGTTTTTCCCCTTTTGTCACATAATCATATAATTCCTGCATCGTAATGGGATGGTATCCATGGTCTTTCAGGTACTGCATCTGTATACGTAAATTATCCTCCGTCATGACGGCGGAATTATTTTTCATGTCCCCGATCATATGGTACATGAGAATGGAAACTCCTTCAGGCACGCTGTATTCTACATCAGCATCACGATGTACAATCGCTGTTCCCGGTTTGAAATTCGGATCTTTCACCTTAACGGAAGAAGCCTCCGCCATATTCACAGCATCTTCTTTCGGCACACCTGATTTCCACATGCCGCAGCCGCCAAGGAAAACCGCGCTGCTGATTCCAAACAAAGCGGCAAATACCGCCGCGCTCTTTTTCCAATGAGACAAAAACATACTTTAACTCCTCGTAAGCACTTCGTCAAAATGACAATACATAATTTATTTTACTACAAAACAAACTTCATGTCATTTTTGGAAGACCATCGTAATCATCAGTGCCTCCTGGCTCCATCTATTTTTATGACCAACATTCAAGAATATATGTCCCGTGGTATAATAGGAAATATCCTCGGATAATCATCTCATGCATTACACATAAAGAAAGGAAACTTATGAAAAGAATTTTTTCTATACTTATCTTTTTTGTCAGTTTATTCCTGCTCGCTGTCCATCCGGCTTCGGCAGCACCCGCTTCCATCACGAATTTCCGATGGACGGCAAGAAACGACGGCGACCCGCCGTTTGTCCGTATCGCTATGGATTTGTCCCATGCAGTAAAAGCAGAAGCCGCTATTGATGAAGAAGGGAAAAATTTTCAACTGATTTTAAGAGATACTGCCAAGGGTTCCGCTCTCCATCAATATGAAATGGATGAACGGGCTATTGATTTCGCCACTGTCTCAGAAAAAAACGGCGACACCTATTTGGATGTCCTCATGACAAAACCGCAGAAGATGGAAAACATCCGCGTCTTTGCCTTACGCCCTGACGCAAAAGCAGGCAAACCTCATCGTCTCGTTGTAGATATCCCTATTATCGGTGCCAAAAAGAGTTACTATAAATCCGTAGATAAAGCGGAAAAGCGAAATGCCGCAAAAGCAGCAAAAGAAGAAATCACTTCTTCGACACCTGCCGCACAGGCACCTCCCATAAAGGACGTCCCTGTTTCCGCTGAGGCCAGGCAGGCCCTGAAAGGAAAAATCATCTGTCTTGACCCCGGTCACGGCGGTACCGATGTAGGTGCCATCGGCCACTTGAATAATAAAGAGATTTATGAAAAAGACATCACGCTTCCGATCGCCCTCAACCTGCGCGATCTCCTGACTTCAGCAGGTGCGAAAGTCGTCATGACCCGTACCACCGATAGAGATGTCTACGGCCCTTACGCTTCCGATACGGCGGAATTGCAGGCACGCTGCGATATTGCCAATGAAGCCCATGCCCACGTCTTCGTTTCCATTCACATCGATTCAATCTCCAATCCGCAGATTGACGGCGTTACGGCCTACTACTACGTAGGAAGCGATAAATCTCTCCTGCTGGC